>VOFC01006368.1_pt1 | contig 41255 bp, 53 predicted proteins | sample 5384161 | NCBI WGS metagenome assembly VOFC01 (sample SAMN12384722, study PRJNA508395) | human gut metagenome | isolation source: healthy gut B | host: Homo sapiens
GCTGTGCTGTATGAACAGGCTCCAGATGATGCCCATCTGCAGATCAGCTTCATGGAAGTTCAAGGGTTCGTCAAAGCAACCCAGAGCCGGGGTACAGCCCGGAAACATATGTTCCAGAGTGTATCCCTGAGTAGAAGTTCTGCCGCAACAGTTTCAGCACTGCTTAAGATGAACCAAGGTCTGATCTGAGTGTGGTGATACTAAAAAGTTGTAGAAAGCTTCAAAGCCTGCCTTTGTGAACTTATCCCCTGCTTAGCCTCTGAATAAAGCTTTCCGACAGCAGGCCGACTGGGAGTCCCAGTGCCTGCCTGCTCCGCAGCGGAGAATCAAAGAGGTCTGTATTATCCTGAGCGATCAGCAGCCATGATTCAACCAAGTCGCCGCTTCAGTGGTTTAAAGTCAGCCAACCGCCAGAAGAAAGATAAACAAGCAGGTCCTCTGGGACAGAACCTGCACGCCTATGCCCTTCAAAGACACAGGATGGAGAAGACTGCATCCATGGAGTGAAGTGTTACTGACTGAGTTTCACCTGATCCGAAGATCCATTGTAAAGACATTAACAAAAGAGTAATTCAACCAAAAAGCGATGCCCTATCAATGGTCTATGGAGATGGGGTTCCGCTGTTCCATATGTGCTATAAGTTTTAGAATCACTGAAATAACTGCCACTTTAAGTTCTTTCCCATTTTGTTCACCCAAGTTTCATATGAGATCCATCCAATGGCTCGATTCATTTTTCTTTTATTTTAGTGATTTTGGACAGCAGGCCCAATGAAACCATGCCTTTGGTTGAACTCCATCCCAGAAAAGCTCTGTAAAACTGCCTGAAACATGATTCTCCACATCCTGGTAATCTGAGCCTCTCTGCCTGTGTCTGGGTCATTTGACAAAAAGTGGCACCAAATTGGTGTTTTCAAAGACATCCAGTGCTCAGGCCCTTTTGCCTGTTCACTCCTTATTTTTATAAAGGAGAGAACTACCCTGATGGTGATGTTTTGGCCTGGGTAAAAGGTACCGCAAGGCGGCCTATTTGACAGCAAGATTCGAATCTGACCCACCATGCCTTCAGAAAGGAAACTGAAGCTGACTTCATACCTCGAAGGTTCTGTTCATATGTGGCTGTATGGTCCTTGCTTCGCCCTCGTAGTATAAAGCCTATTGCAGCAGCGGAAGCCCAGGCTTGAATGATGTCAAGAAAACCGAGGGGCCCAGCACAATGAGCAGCAGCCCTTTGCAGGCACCAGCATGTGCGGGCAGCCGGATGTTGCAGACCAGAACTCCAGCAGCTCAGCCTTCGGCCCGGTCGTCCGCCGCCGATACCGGTGGCATCCTGCAGCCAGATGAGGACCCTGTCGCGAGCGCGCTATAAGTGAAGTAACTGTTCACTTTGACCAGCTTTTCCCGATTGCGCGAAGGCGCCTTGCGACACCGGTAACGGGGCAGCGGGCCGAGGTCTCGACGCATTGGCAACGCCAAATAAGTGGGTCAGTCAACCAGGTTGCAGTGATTGGCCCTAAATAGTTGCCTGAAGAAGTCGAGAGCCTTGACGACATGTCAGCGAAGCCTCGGTGTTGGGGCAGACAGGGTCCCTGCCCTTCGCGAGCGGAGCCTGGAAGTCGTCCCATAATGAAGAACTCCAGGTTTATCGCTGGCGAACTTGCCCATTTCAGTGACGCTGTCGGGGAGCGCCAGTCGGCCGCCTCCGGTTGGCATTCATTTACGGCCCGGTTCTGACGCTGACCAGATGGCCGACGCCGCCGCGGTTGGTGCCGTAGATGCCGGGACGGAGTTCGGCGCACGCCGCAGCCGGTTCCAGCTCAGCACCAGTGGTAGGCGTTGCCGCGACGGTTGGGGTGCAATTCTCGTTTGTCCAGCCAACGTTTGCCAGTTCATCGTGCCACCAGGGAATGCCCGCAGCGAAATTGCTGCCGCGCAGCGCAAACCCAGGCGCCATGCCGCCTGTTGTAGCTAAATTTTGATGAGTTCACGGCTTGATGCGGGGGAGAAGGACAGGAAAGAAAGCCTTACCGGGGGCCACAGGCATGGTCTGAAATAACCAGGCATGGAATAGTTACCCATTGTAATTTGCTCCTTTATTTTTTCTCTATGGCGCACTTGCACACACATGCGCTATGTTGTTCGGCAACGCCGTGCGTCCTGCGCGGAATTGCCTTTCATAAGACCCACAAACGGCCGGTGCAGGGGGCTGCACCGGCCGCAGCAGGCTTAAAGAACCGTAGGGGTCAGCTTACTTCGCCTTGGGGACCTTGATAAAGGCCTGGCCGGGGTCGATCTCTTCGCGGATCATCTTGATGATCTCGGGGCTGGGACCTTCCATCAGCTGGGCACGAGACACATCGATCTCGAAGCCAGTGTTCTCCTGAACCAGCTCGGGGCTGGAGAATGGATAGTAGTAAGCCAGGTACATTCGCTTGGTCTCTTCGTCGAACTTCATGATGCCCAGATCGGTAACGACCATCTGAGGACCACGGTTGCCGGGCAGGCCAGCGCGCTCACGGCCGCCAGGGCCGTCCATCCAGCCGCAGCTGGTGATGTAGTCGATCTTGTCCATGAAGCGGCGCTTCTGATGCTGCATCATGATGATGGTGTTGCAGTAGGTGGCAATGCCGTTGGCGCCGCCGGAACCGGTGAAACGGGTCTGAGGCTTCACGTAATCGCCCTTGCCGTAGATGCAGGTGGAGTTCACGTTGCCGTAGGGGTCGATCTGAGCGCCGCCGATGAAGGCAACCAGACGATCCTCGTCATGCAGCCACTCGTTGGCCTCGAAGCCCACGAAGCGGATGTTGGGCCACTGCACGCCGCAGTGAGCCATGAAGCGCAGGTCGCCCACGCTGCGGGGCACCTCAACGGGAGAGCAGTCCATCAGGCCGCTCTCAACGATGGGATGGCAGGAGGGGCAGACGGCACGCTTCGCCAGAGAAGCGCCGATCAGGGGCAGGCCGGTGCCCACGATCACGATCTGGTTCTCCTTGATGTTCTTCGCGATGGCGTAGGCCTGCATTTCCTGTTTGGTGTAATTGGTGTAATCAGACATTGTAATGTACCTCCCTGCTCAAATCTTGCCGGCGTAGCCCAGGCCAGGAACGACCTTCAGGCCAGCCAGACGAGCGCCGCCGATCACGTTCAGCAGCTCATCATTGTCCTTCACACCGTAGACCCACTTGTCCAGGTAGTCCTTGAAGGTCTCAGGGATGGCGGTGCCTTCCTCGGCAGCCTTAGCAGCGGCAGCGGCCTTCTGGGCAGCCTCAGCAGCCTTGGCGTCGTCGGGCTTGGCAGCAGCGGTCTTGGCAGCCTTGGCAGCGGCCTTGGCCAGCTGAACCTTGGCGTCCTCAGCGTCCTGATACTTAGAAGCCTTATCGTACTCCTTCAGGGCGTTGCCGTCGCAGTCGTAGTAGTTGTAGCACTGGCTGGGCCATGCACCGTAGGGAACATGCACAACGGCGCTCACGCACTCGCCGAACACGCGGGTCAGAGTGGGATCACGGCGGATGTACTCATCGCTCACCAGCTCTTCGCAGGTCACGATAACCTTCTTGGCAGCCACGGCCACGTCAACATCGTGGAACTCATCGCCCTCGATGATGCAGGTGCCGTCGGGAGAAGCCTTCTGAACATGGATGATGGCGGTGTCCAGCTTGGGCACGGGCACGGCAACAACCTTCTCACCAGGGTTGAAGGGGTTGTCCACCATCGACGTACTTGTCGTTGTCCAGGCTGGGCATCTCGAGCGCGCTGCTCCTTGCTGATGCCCCAGTACTTGACGAGGCCGGAGCCCTGCATCAGACGAACGGGCAGGTAGGGCAGACCCAGGAAGCAGCGTGCAGCTGCAGCATCAGCACGTCCTGGCTGTAATCCTCGTAGGTCAGCTTGCCGGCCTCAATGGCGGCACGGAAACGGCGGGAAACGTTGGTGTAACCGGAGTTGGACCGATCATCATGTCCCAGTCGCCGCCAGCGGGCCGGCCCAGACGGTGAAGTCCTTCTGGCCCTGACGCAGGATCTCGGCCACTGCGGCATAGGGGGCTTGCGGTTGGTGGTGAAGCCGCCAAAGCAGATGGTGTCACCACTCTGGACGTACTGCGCGACCGCGTCGTGCAAACTCATAACCTTGTTCACGATAAAACCTCCCAATAATGTATTCCCAATAAAAGCCGGAGACCTCCGTTTATTGAATTGTATTGAATAGCACTTCAGGCCGAAACCTGCAAGTGCCAGGCGAAGCGGTGTACACCGCGCCGCCGAACATGACCAGGAAGTAGCCCGCGGCCACTGCACTGCCGATAACGCCGGCCACGTTGGGGCCCATGGCATGCATCAGCAGGAAGTTGGTGCGGTCGTCCTTGACCCACGATTCTGAGCCACACGAGCGGCCATAGGCACGGCGGAAACGCCGGCAGACCCGATCAGGGGGTTGATCTTGCCGCCGGTAACCAGGTACAGAACCTTGCCGCAGCACGCCGCCAACGGTGCGAAGGCGAAAGCGACCAGGCCCATGGCGATGATGCCCAGGGTCTGGGGGTCAGGAAGTTGGAGCCTTGGTGGTAGCGCCAACGGCGGTGCCCAGCAGATGGTGGAGATGTTCATCAGCGCGTTCTGAGCAGTGTCGACAGACGCTCCACAACGCCGGACTCGCGGAACATGTTGCCCAGCATCAGCAGGCCCAGCAGAGGAGCCACGGAGGGCAGCAGCAGGCCACGAACATACCACGACCACGATGGGGAAGATGATCTTCTCGGCCTTGACACGGACTTTGCGGGTCTGCACCATCTTGACCTTGCGCTCCTTATCGGTGGTGAGCAGCTTCATGATGGGGGGCTGGATCAGGGGGATCAGAGCCATGTAGCTGTAAGCGGCCACGGCGATAGCGGGCCCAGCAGCTCGGGGCCAGGCGGGGGGTCAGGAAAATGGCGGTGGGGCCGTCCGCGCCGCCGATGATGCCGATGGAAGCGGACTGGGGGCCGGTAAAGCCCAGCAGCACGCCGCCCAGGAAGGCAACGAACACGCCCAGCTGTGCGGCAGCGCCCAGCAGCAGGCTCTTGGGGTTGACTGAGCAGGGGGCCGAAGTCGGTCATCGCGCCCACGCCCATGAAGATCAGGCAGGGGAAGGGAGGTCTTGACGCCGATATAGAAGATATCCAGCAGACCGCCTTCCGCATGATGGCGCCGTAGCTGTGATACAGGTCACTTGCGGGATTCATGAAGTTGTCCCACAGCTCCTGGTGGTAAAGACCGCCCAGGGGCAGGTTGGACAGCAAGCAGCCGAAGGCAATGCCCACCAGCAGCAGCGGCTCGAATTTCTTGACGATGCCCAGGTACAGCAGCACACAGGCGATGATCAGCATCACCAGATTCTGCCAGCCGCCGTCGGCAAAGCCGACGAAAATGGCGTTGAAGCCGGACTTCTGCCATAGATAACCGGCCTGCGCCCAGAAGGACTTCACCAATATTGATGCTCATGGTGTATCCTCCTTAGCCGAGGACGACCAGCACAGCACCGGTGTCAACGGTCGCCCTTTGGAAACCAGAACCTGCTTCACGGTGCCAGGCCTTGGGCGCCAGAATCTCGTTCTCCATCTTCATGGCTTCCAGAACCACCAACGGTCTCGCCTTCCTTCACGGCCTGACCTGCGGTGACGTTTACCTCCAGGATGTTGCCGGGCATGGGAGCGAGCAGCTGTTCGCTGATGGGCATGTGGGGGTACCACCGGCGCGGAGTTCGTCCAGCATTTCAGGGTGAATCTTCAATACATTTCGCCAAAGCACCTCCTTTTAGGTATAATTTGCACAGGTATCAGGCTATTTCATATAATGGAATGTATTCCATTCTCGTTCGCCTGCCATGATTATAGCAAATACAGCGCGGATTTTCAACGACAAAAGTTGTGGTTTTGCCGGTTTTCCTCTCGCCGTTTCTGCCAAAGTTTCCGTTCACTTTTTGTACATTTTTACCTGGTTTCTCTCATTGCTATTTTTCAGCCGCAAAATTTGCCCAATCAGGGTTCTCCATTGGCACACCCGGCTTTTTCGGCCGCTGGTGCTTTCCGTTTTTTCCGAAATTCGGACACTCCCCCACCCCGGTTTTGGTCTTTGAGGGTGCAAATCCGCCAAAAACCGCCTTTTCCGTCCCGAAAAAGCGCAAAAGGGGCACCAGGCCGCACAGGCGGCCTTTTGGCGCGTCAATTGCGGTCCGGTCCCCGGAGGTATAGCGATTGTTTGAATCTCCCCTGCCCGTTTGGGCAGGTCGGCCGGTTTTGCGGTCACGCCGCCGGCGTCTCCTCGGTGCCTTCGCCGCTGTTCACGTCCCCCAGGGTCTTGCCGGGGTCGCTGGTCACGCCGTACGGCCATTCCCATCGGTGGGGAATCTCCAGCTTGTCGGCCTCCACTGGATGGTCTGCCTCCCGGAAGTGCTCGTTCAGCAGGGCGGCCACCGCATCCCGATCCAGCGCATAGCCGGACTGGCTGGCCAAACCAGGCGGGGGTGTAATCGTAGCCGCCGCCGGGCAGGCGCACGATGTAGATGTCCGAAGGGTTCACCTTGGTCATGGTGGCGTACAGGCCGTAGATCTCGGTCAGATCCAGATCGGTGTTGATGTAGTAGGCCACGTTCTTGCAGGCCTTGTAGTAATCGGCCAGGTCGTACTCCTGCAGGAAGGTGCGGACCAGCGCCGCGTAGAAGTACTGCTGGGTCTCCAGGCGCTTGTAGTCCGCCTGGGCGTAGTTGCCCGGGTTGCGCAGAATCACCTCGGCGGTGTCGCCGCTGATCTGGTGGGTGCCCTGCGGCACCAGCAGCTCGCCGGTGGTTTTGTCGATAATGTCCCAGGGCACATACATGGTAATGCCGCCCATCACGTTCAGCATGGTTTTGAAGGCGTTCATGTCGATGGTCACATAATTGTCCACCGGCAGCTTGAACATCTCATAGATCTTATTGGCAATGTTGTTGATCAGATTGTCCTGGTCGGGCCCAGTGCATACACACTGTTGATCTTGCCGGTGGGGCTGGTGCAGCCCTTGGCCTCGTCGATGTAATCGCCGATGTAGCTGTCCCGCGGGATCTGCAGCACGTTGACCTTGCCGTTATCCCGGTTCACCTGCACGTACAGGATCACGTCGGTGTTGCCCTTGCCTTTCGGCATAGTCGCGGCCGCTGTCATCCGCGTCGTAGTCGATGCCCAGCAGCAGCAGGTTGTAAAAGCGCTCGCCGCCGGCCTCAATGTCCTCGTCGGTGATCTGGTTCAGCTTTCCGGCCTCGCCGGTGTCTGCCGCCCACGTCCTTATAGACGCAGCCCACGGCCACCGGAATCAGCATCACCACCAGCACCGCCGCCACAGCCTTTTTTCCCATGCCGGATGCGCTGCCAGATGCCTGATGCACCTGTCTGATTTTCGTTCATGGTTTATCCTCGCATTTCATTATAGACGCAGCCCACGGCCACCGCCAGAATCAGCATCACCACCAGCACCGCCGCCACAACCTTTTTTTTTCCAGGCGGCTGCCTGCCGGATGCGCTGCCAGATGCCTGATGCACCTGTCTGATTTTCGTTCATGGTTTATCCTCGCATTTCATTTCAAAAAGGGAATGCCCCGGGGCTTCGCACCTGTGCCGTTCGCCAAGTACCGCCCCGCCGCCAAAGCCGCCCTGCGGGCCGCTCTCGCCGTGCATTCCGTTCGGTTCTCCCGCCGGGGCCTATTTCGGCCGGCGCGGCGGGGTGCGGGGCTGCACACAAGCCCCTGCCTGAAAGATTGCAGAAAGATTACAATCCGCATTTATTATATCTCATATTTCCACAAAAGGCATCTGTTTTCCCGATTTTTGGCTTTTCGTACAAACTTGACTTACAGATTTGCTGCGCTTTCCCGATTTTCCAACATTCTTTCTGAACATTCTGTGAACATTTTCTCCTCTTTCGCAAAAAAAATACAGCCGCCGCAGGAAGCACTCCCCCGCGGCGGCTGCCGTTTCGTTTGTCTTTTACGGGATGAAACCGGCTCGGTCAGTAGGTAGCCAGGCTGGTGCCCGGGTAATAGTGGGCCAGAATGTCCGCATAGCTCCACCCGTTGGAGGCGTAGCCGATGGCGCCAAACTGGCTCATGCCGCAGCCGTGGCCGTAGCCCCGCACCGTGAACACAAAGCTGTCGCTGCCTTCATCGTACACCACGTCAAAGGCGGCGCTGCGCAGGGTAATGCCATTCAGCTGGTTCACCACGTTCTGCTTGAAGCGGCTGCCGGACAGATGGGTGTTGCCCACCCGCATATTCAGCACATAACCGGAGGAGTTTTTGCTCAGATCGCCGATCCAGTCGCTGGGGTCATCGCTGTACGCTTCCAGGTCCTCGCCCAGCCGCTCTTTCACACGGGCCGCCAGGTCGGCACTGGGGTAGCTCTTCACCGTCTCCCAATGGGTGGCGTAGGTGGGGTCATAGGGGCTGTCCACCGCAATCAGGTAGGGCCGAGCCCCGCCCCACACATCCTGGCTGGAGCAGGTGCCGTAGGCGGCGCTGGCGTAATAGGGCGTAAAGGCCACGCTGCCGCCATACACCACCATCTGGTCGGCCACCTGGGCCACCGCGTTCCGGGTGGCCTGGGTGGGCGTGATGCCGGACACCGAGGGTAGCCCCCTGGCTGAGCACCCAGCTGCGGGCGGCCACCGCCTGCGCCTTGATGGCCTCGGCCGGGGCCCCGTAGCCCAGCTCGTTCTGACAGATCATCGCCAGGCACTCCACCAGGTCCATGGTCTGGCGGGTGCCGTTCATGGTCACGTTGATGGTTCGCCCGCTGGCCGGAGCAGCCGTGGGCGGGGTGCTTGGGTGGGTGCGGGCGCTGCCGTGGCGCCGGGTGCCGGGGTGGGCGTTGCCGCGCCGGGGGGCCAGCGTCGGGGCCGGGGTGGCCGTGGTGCCGGGGGGCTAGCGTGGCATTCGGGACGGCGCTGCCGTCCGGTTCCAGGGGTATCATCCGGCGAGGCCGTGTACGCCGGGGAGATCTGAATGTCCGGCAGGTTGTCCAGCACCTGCTGAAGCTGTTCCAGCGTCAGGTCGGTTTCCGGCATACCCACGTCTTCCTGGATCTGCCCGTTGCTCTCGCCGGAGGCGATCACCCAGCCCAGCCATTCCTGGTTGCGCTGGCTGGCGCCCGTCTCATCGGCCGCGCCGGTCATGCTCTCTCGGGCATCAGGGGCTTTGCGCCGCCGTGATGGCCGCCGTATTCACGGAAGCGCTCTCGTCGCTGCGCAGGGGCGCGGCCCACCACCACCAGGCAGCCGCTGCCGCTCTCGGTGGGGGCCACCAGGCTCACAAACCGGTCGGTGTCCTGCAGATCCACCGGCAGCTCATACAGGCTGCGGCTTTTGATGCCCAGCACAAAGGTCAGGTAATCCCGGTAGTTGGTCAGGTCCTGCATCTGCTGCAGGGGAAGCTGTCGTCCTCCGGGTCCCCAGTAAAACACAGAGGCCACCTTGCAGCGCAGGGTATGCTCCTGTGTATATAAAAAGTAAAGCCGTAATTGGCGGCCAGCACCTGCTGCTGGTCCAGCTGGTTCAGGTACGCCAGCGCCTGGGTGGGGGGCACCACACCAGCGTGTTGCTGAAGGCGCTGCCCAGGTCGCTGCCCGCCGCAAGGCACGCCCGCGTGCCCGGGGTGACGGGTTCCTCCTGCTGGGCCGCATAGGCGGTGCCGGGGGCATTGTCCTGCTCCAGGTCGTACACCAGCGCACCCTTCTGGCCGGAGAGGGCCAGATAGGCCGCCACTCGCTTGTCCCGTCCGGCCGCCTGGCTGTAATAGCGCTGGGCGGACTGGTCAAAACTCAGGGTGCCGTACCCCTTGGGGAAGGCCCCTGCCCGCTGTTGGCCCGCCACCAGGCAATGCCGGCCGCCAGCGCGCACAGCACCAGCACCGCTGCAAGGCACACCGCAAGCCGCCCTCGGTAGCTTTTTTTCGGGGCCGCGTAAGGGGCGGGCAGCTCTTCCTCTTCCTCGCCGTACAGGCGCAGCGCGGCCCGAAGCCGCTCCTCCTGCGGGCTGCCCGGCTGGGCGTTTTCCTCAAAGGCCTGGGCGTCGGCCGCCGTCCACTCCCCCTTCCGGGGCCGCGGCGGGTTCCGGCTGCGGTGCTTTGGGCACGGGCAGGGCGGCCGGCTCCTCGGCCCCCTTTGTTTCCGGCGCGGTTGTCTCCTCCGTTCCGGCGGCATCCTCCGGCACAGCCGCCGGGGTGCCGGGGCCGGCTCTTCCGGGTGCGGGGTGTGCCGCGGCGGGCGGGGCGGCAGCGCCGGGGCAGTTTTGCCCGGCGTAAAGTGCAGGGTACCGGGCAGCGGGGGCAGCCCGGCCGCCATGCGGGGGCCATATCCAGCAGCCAGTTCCGGGCCGCCGGGTCGTCCTTCGCCATCAGCCGCACCCAAGCGACCTTCGGGGTGACGACCAGTGCAAAGGCCGGGTTTTCCCCTGTTCCGGCACGGCCATCAGGGCGCAGTCTGCCCGCTCACCCCGCAGGGCTTCCAGCCCCATGCGGGCGGCGGATTCCGCCCCGGTGCCCTTGGTGCGGGCGGCAATGCGGGCGGCCTTTTTGGCATCGCCCCAGCTGTGGCGGCCGAAGTCATACACCGCCTTGCCCTCCGGCAGGCTGGCCAGCACCGGCCCCAGCAGCTTGCCGGTGTGCTCATCCACCGCCACCACCAGAAATTCCTTCCGGGCCAGGGTCTGGGCCGCCGCCTGGGGCAGGCCCAAACCGTCCCGCCCAAAAGCAGGCGCTGCTCAACAGCTTTTCCAGTTCATCCGCCCACTGGGCGGCAAGTCCAGGTCCTCCGGGCTTTGGCTGCGGGCCCGCACGCACACTGCCTGCTCGCCCCCCTGCTCCAGCAGGCGCAGGCCGGGGCAGCCCTGGGCCGCCGCCTCCCGCAGGATGCGCACCAACGCCGCCTGTTCCATTCCGAACAGGCGCAGAATGTGCACCCTCTGCTTGCTCTCCTCTGCCATCTGATCTCCTCCGCTCCAATTGCTTTTCGTCCCGGGCGCTTCTCACAAAACCCGGGCTGCCGGGCTTAGTCCTCCCCCTCCGGGGCAGGGCTGGCCCATAGGGCTGCGTCTCCGGCCAGTGCCTCTTCCGCCGTTAGGGCGCGGGCATGGCGCAGGGGCAGCCCGGCCGTCAGGCGGCGCACCAGGTCCAGCGCATACTGGGAGGCCCGCTGCCGGATGCTCTCCCGGTCCCGGCTGCCCAGCGTGAGCTTCTTGACCCCACGCCGTCCTTGGTGGCCGCGCCGACCCATACCAGCCCCACGGGCTTTTCTTCGGTGCCGCCGTCCGGCCCGGCAATGCCGGTGAGGGCCACGGCCACGTCGGCCTCACCGTTTTTCAGCGCACCCAGGGCCATCTGGGCCGCCACCTCGGGGCTGACGGCCCCTTTGGCCTCCAGAACCTCATGGCTCACGCCCAGCAGCTTTTCTTTCGCCTCGTTGGCATAGGTAACAAAGCCGAACCGGAACACCCCGCTGCTGCCGGGCACCCGGGTCATGCGCTCGGCCACCAGGCCGCCGGTGCAGCTCTCGGCCGTGGCGGCGGTCCAGCCCTTCTGGGCCAGCAGCCGCACCACCGTGTACTCCAGCCCGGGCACGTCCTCACCGTATACCGCATCGCCGTACAGCGCGTAGAAGTTCTCGGCGTACTGATGGCACATCACCTCGGCGGTCTCCACATCCTTGGCGCGGGCCGTAATGCGGATGTGGCACTCGCCGGTTTTGGCATAAATGGCGGCGGTGGGGTTTTCGTTGGCAAACAGCTTGCCGCCCTTGGCCTCCAGCGTGCTCTCGCCGCCGATGACGTGCAGGGTGATGCTGTGCAGGGTGCCGCCGGTGCGCTCGGCCAGCAGGGGCGCACGCCCTCCCGCCACATGGCCTTCAGCTCGTGGGGCGGGCCGGGCATCAGCACCGCGCAGCGGCCGCCCTCATCCTCAAACCACACGCCCGGGGCCGTGCCGTGGTGGTTGGGGATCTTTCTGCCCTTGACCGGAACCATGGCCTGCTTGCGGTTGTTCTCGGGCATTTTGCGGCCGGTGCGGCGGTAAAAGTCCTCGATCTTTTCCATTTCTTCCGCGTCAAAGCGCAGGGTGTCGCCATAGCAGGCGGCCACGGTCTCCTTGGTCAGGTCATCGGCGGTGGGGCCAAGCCCGCCGCTAAACACCAGCAGGTCGCTGCGGCTCTTGGCCTCCTCCACCAGCTGGGCCAGGCGGCCCGCATTGTCCCCGATCACGTGCTGATGCAGCACGGTGATGCCCAGGTCGGCCAGCTCCCGGCTCAAGTACTGGGCATTGGTATTCAAAATGTCGCCGAGCAGCAGCTCGGTGCCCACGGCAATAATCTCAGCAGTCATGGCGTTTTATCCTCTCTGGCCGGGCCGCTTACAGCAGCTCCACCGGCTCATTCTGGCGCACAGCAATGCGCTCCACCTCGGCGGCGGCTTTCTCTTCCAGTTCTGCCAGGCCGGGCATGGCGGCCTCCGCCTCCAGAATCTCCTCCACCGAGGGTTTGGTCTTGGGATGGGGCGGGGTGAAGATGGTGCAGCAGTCCTCATAGGGCAGAATGCTGGTCTCGAAGGTGCCGATGGCCCGGGCGGTCTCGGTGATCTCGCTCTTGTCCATGCCGATGAGGGGGCGCAGGATGGGTAGGTCCTGGGCGCAGTCAGTGCACTGCAGGGCCTTCAGGGTCTGGCTGGCCACCTGGGCCAGGCTCTCGCCGGTGATGATGGCGTCGCACTCGATCTCATGGGCAATGCGGGAGGCAATGCGCATCATGCTGCGGCGCATGAGCACGGTGAACAGCACGTCGGGTGCGTGGTCCCGAATGTACTCCTGCGGGGCGGTGTAAGGCACTACGTACAGCACGCAGTTGCCGGTGTAGCCGCTGACGATCTGGGCCAGGCTGTGCACCTTCATCTTGGCGCGCTCGCTGGTGTACGGGGGGCTGGCAAAGTGGATGTGGTGCAGCGCCAGGCCCCGCCGGCCATGCGGTAGGCCGCCACCGGGCTGTCAATGCCGCCGCTGAGCATATTCAGCGCCCGGCCGCTGGTGCCCACGGGCAGGCCGCCCGCGCCCGGGGTTTTGGGCCCATGGATGTAGGCGCCGTAATCCCGGATTTCCACCATCACGGTCATCTGGGGGTCCTTCACCTTCACCCGCAGGTGGGGATGCTTGGACAGCAGGTACCCGCCCAGCTCGGCACACAGCTCCGGGCTCTTCATGGGGAAGGTCTTGTCCGAGCGCTTGGCCTCCACCTTGAAGGTCTTCACGCCCCGCAGCGCATCGCCCAGATACGCCTCGGCCGTCTCGCAGATGGTCTCGAAGTTCTTGTCGCACACCACCGCGCGGGACAAAGCCGCCAGGCCGAACACCTTGCTGACACGGCGGTAGGCCTCGTCCACATCCGCAAATTCATCCAGCGGCTCAATGTACATGGTGCTCTGGGCACGGTAGACCTTGAAGTTGCCGCAGCTCTTGACACGGTAGCGCAGAATCTTCGCCAGGGTGGATTCAAAGCTCGCCTTGTTCAGGCCCTTCAGGACCATTTCGCCCTGATAGCAAAGAATGATCTCTTTCATGTTCATGGAGAAGTTTGCTCCTTTTCTTGTTTACTTTTTGTATTTTTTTCGTCGAACTTCCCGTTTTGTAATTTCAAGCCGGTTTTATCGAATGCGGCTGAGGGTAGCAAGGCCGGTTTTCAGCCCTTCCAGCAGCGCGTCCACGTCCTCGGGGGTATTGTCGGCGCAGAAGCTGGCCCGGATGGCCGTATCAATGCGCCGGGGCTCCAGCCCCATGGCGGTGAGGGGTGTGGCTGGCCGCGCCCTTGCTGCAGGCCGACCCGCTGGATACATACACCCCCATGGTTTCCAGATGGTGCAGCATGGTCTCGCTGCGGATCACATTCAGGCTGAAGTTCAGCACCTCGGGCACCGCGTCCTCCGGGCTGTTCAGGGTGACCTCCGGGAACTGCTTCAGCCCCTCCCGCAGGCGGGTGTTCAACTCCACCAGCGTTTTTTGTGGCGCTGGGGCAGCGTCCGGCTGAGCAGCGTGGCCGCCTTCGCCATGCCGATGGCGTAGGGCAGGTTTTCGGTGCCGGGTCGCATCCCCTTTTCCTGCCCGCCGCCCAGATACGGCGGCTCAATGTGGTAGCCCTTGCGCAGGTACAGTGCGCCGATGCCCTTTGGGGGCGTGGATCTTGTGGCCGCTCACCGAGTAGCTGTCGATGTTTGCCAGCCGCACCGGCACCCGCATCCAGGCCTGTACACCATCCACATGCACGGCCGTGCGGTCGTTGCGGGCCTTCACCCCAGCGGCCAGGCGGGCCCACATCCACGGCGGTGCCGGTTTCGTTGTTCACCTGCATGGCGGCCACCAGAATGGTGTTTTTATCCACCAGCTCCAGCATCTTGTCCACGTTCAAGTGGCCGTCCGCCTCCGGGGCCACAAACTGAACGTCGTAGCCCTCCTGGGCCAGGCGCTGCATGGGAAGGGCCACGCTGGGGTGCTCAAAGCCGGTGCACACAATGCGCTTGCCCCACTTGCGGGTGCGGGCCGCGCCCAGAATGGCCAGGTTGTTCCCCTCCGAGCCGCAGCCGGTGAAGTACACCTCCCCCGCCGTGGCCCCCAGGGTGCGGGCCACGTCAGCCCGGGCCTTGTTCAGGGCCAGCTCACTGTGGGCGCCGGGGGGTGTACAGGCTGGAGGGGTTGGCCCAGTGCTCGGCCATCGCCTTCGTGATGGTCTCGATCACCTCCGGGTTCACCATGGTGGTGGCGGCATTGTCCAGGTAATGAATGTTCGGGTCGTGCAGCATGGATGCGGTTCCTCTTTTCTATTGACAGCAGCCCGGGCCGGTCCGTTTTTTGGGCGCGGTGTCTGCTTGCAAATGCACAGACAAATACAATTTTAGTATACTACACACGCCCTGAAAGCACAACGGCGAAAAAAAACCGGGGAGGGCCGGCAATGCCTGCCGGTTCTCCCCGGTTCGTTTTTGAAAAGCCGCACCTGTTTTCCGCACCTGGGGTCAAACCCGGGCGGGCGGTTCTTCCGGCGCATCCTCATCCAGCCATGCAAACACCCTTTTCACGGTTCCTACCTCCCTTGCATTTCTCGCCGAAAGCCTTTGCCGGATTGTGCGTTTATTTTTCGGATTTGGCGGGTTCTTCCGTTTCGGGATTCCGGAATACTTCCACCCGTTCAAGCCGGATCGTCACACGGGTCTGTCCGTCGATGGTGCAGGTAAACAGCGTCAGATCCCAGTCCCCTGCTTCCATCCCCTCCGCGTCCATGGGGTTCAGCGTCTCCCGCTCCACCATCTGGAAGGTCACCACATGCTCATCCATATCTGTAAACAGGACGGTGTCCCCGGGTTGGAGCTCCTTCAGCTTTCCGAAATGGGACGCATAGTTGTGGGCGCAGATGATCAGGTTGTCCTGATACAAGGAGCCTGAATACCGGCAGGGGGCAACCTTCAATGCGGGATAGTCCCACTGGCTGATCACCGGCAGCTCCAGCTCCAGCGACGGAATGCTCAGCACGCCGATGTAGTCCCGGCCGTTGATGGTCTTCACCGGCATCTCCCGCCGGACATCCGGCAGGGTCGTGGGTTCGCCCGCTTCCGTGGGGAGCTCGTCGCACAGCTGGGCAATGACTTGCCGGGCGGAGTCCCGGGCTTCGTGGGACCCCCATTCATTGTAAACCGAAAGGAACAGGGCCGCCGCAATCAGCAGCAGCCCCGCATTGATCAGACGGCTCCCCGCTTAGCCTTCATCTCTGGCCTCCCAGCGGCGGAACAGACCCACAGCGATGCAGCCAAGCCCCGCACAGGCCAGCACCGGCACCGGCCACCACAGCTGCCCGGTCTGGGGAAGCTTCTTCCCGCCGCCGGAGGAGGTGGTGGGTTTCGTTGTAGGGCTGGTAGGGCTGGTAGGCTTGGTGGGCACCTCCCGTTCCAGATCGGTCTTGGGCTGGCTGGTCACGTCGTATTGGTATTCATCCGCATAGAGGTAAGGCACGCTCACCAGGAAGGGAGCGGTTTTCCCGTAGCCGGAAGCGGCGGTTTTCTGCACCACCAGATACAGGCCGAAGGTCAGGTCGGAAAAGGTCGCGTTGCCGTCTTCCCCCACCTTTTTGGGGAGGTCTGTCACCGGGGTCAGTTTGCTTTCCAGCTTACATAGCTTTCCTGCCAGATCCGGGGACTCGATGTCGCCGAATTCGGGAATGTCCGCCTGAATTTCTTCCACGGGGACGAAGCTGTAGTTGCCGTCGTCCTCCGCCACGTCGCCCACCTTGTACAGGGCAAAGCGTGCCGCCGCAGACGGCTTTTCCCTTGTAGGTCATGGAGACGGTGATGCTGCAATGGCCGTTCCGGCTCTCATCCGGAACCGTTTGGGCGGCGGCGGACACAGGCAGAGCAAGCAGGAAAAGCAGGGCCAGCAGGCCGGAAATAACATGCTTTCTCATGAAAAAACCTCCTATTTCTTTCTGCGCCTGGGCAGCATCAGAAGGATCAACAGAATCAGCAGCATGGGGATCGCCACGACGGGCGCCACCAGCAGGGGCTCTAACTGGACGGCGTCGGCGGTGACCCGCACGGTTTTGCCTTCCCCGATATTGTCGATGCGGTGTCCGCGAACCAGCAGCCGGTGGGTATTGATGCCGTAGGGGGTGCAGGTCACCAGGGTGCAGTAGTCCTGGCCTTCTACAATTTCCAGTGCGGCGGTATCCTGCGGCTCCACGATGAGGATTTGATCCACCTCATAGGTCAGGATCTCATCCAGCACCCGCAGAAGGAAGGTATCCCCCTCCCGGAGCTTGTCCAGGTTGGTGAACAGCTTGGCGCTGGGCAGACCCCGGTGACCGGAGAGTACGCAGTGGGTGCTCTCCCCGCCTACCGGCAGGCTGGTCCATTCCAGATGGCCGACGGCCACCTGTAGGACGGTATCCTCCGTGCCGTGGTAGATGGGCAGGCTCACGTCAATTTCGGGAATCTCGATATAGCCCCATGATCCCCCTGACCGGATATGTCCAGCAGGCTTTCGTATTCGGCCTTCTGCTCCTCGGAGAGGTGGAAGCTGTTGCTGCGGTTGAGCAGGTTCCGGTTATACTGCCGGGCGGCATCCCAGATGGCGTCATAGCTGGCGTTGTCGAGAGCTGGCCACGCTTTCGGCGTAGGTGGTAATGGCCTTGGTCTGGTGGAAGGAGTTCCAGTAGTCGCTGACGGTGGGGTACAGCAGCAAGGACAGCCCTGCAAGAAGATCAGGAACAGGAGTAGCGTTATATAATTGTCTTTTTTCTTCATGCAGGGTTCTCCTTGCCGCTGTGGGCCGGGGAGGGGTTGCCTCCCCGGCTGTCACACGGGATGTCAGTGCGTTTCAGACATGTATCAGGGAATTAGTCCTTGGTGCCCATGCGCTTCTTGGTGACCAGCAGCACCACAGCGCCCAGTACCAGGGCGGAGCCCAGAACATAGAAGATGGTGGTGCCCATGCCGCCGGTGGAGGGCAGGAGCGTACCGGCCTGGTTCGCGACATTGGCGATAACAGTAAGAGCGGTTTCGGTGGTGCCGCCCTTTACCTCAACTTTAACCGGCTTTTCCAGCAGATTGTAGCCGGCGGGAGCCTTGGTTTCTACCAGGTAGTAGGTGCCGTCGGCAAGGCCGTCAAAGGAGGCTGCGCCGTTTTTGTCGGTTTTCACGGTAGTGGCATTAGCAATGGTGTTAACCCATTCGACCTTCTTAGCGGTATCATTCCACTTGTAGTACTGTTTGGTAGCTGTTGTCTCACCCTCAGGGGTCACTTCCTTGTACAGGACAAACTCTGCGCCTTCCAGCTTGGTGGTAGTAGAGTCCTTCTCGTACTTGTCGATGACGATTTTGGAGCTGTAGACGGTCTCCTCAACTGGAGTAGTAGTGTTCTCGGTTCCTGCGATGGGGTTATTGCTGTAAGTCAGGGTAGCGCTGTTTTCGAAATCTTCGCAACGGCGTTTTTCATTGACAAGGGCGGAGTAAGTAACCTTGATCTCAGCGCCGATGGTATAGCTCTTGACAGGGAATAGAGACAGTAAACTTATTTGCGTTCTTATCAACGTCATAGGTGATGGTGCAGTCAGAGGTAACATCCGTGCCGCCCACAGTGACCTTGACGTCTTTTTTTTTTGAAGGTCAGGCCCGCGCTCATGGTATCGGTGACCTTGTAGGTGTAGGTGGTGAAGCCGGTGTAATCAGGCACCTTGCCTTTGATGGTGTAGTTGACCGTCTCGCCCACTTCGGCGCTAACCTTATCATCTTTCTTCTCGAAGGGCATGTCGTTCTTATCGTGGATGGTGACAGTCGGGTCGGTGGTGGTCAGGTTGCACAGAGCGCCAGTGGAGCTGGTGACGAAGTAGTAGCCCAGGTCCAGACCCGTAACAGTGGCCTTGCCGTCAGCAACGCTCAACGTTTTACCGGCCTTTCCGTTAACATCCGCTTTCAAAGCATCGGCAAAGTCGGGCGCGCTGAAGCTGTTGCCGGTAGTAACGACATAAGTACCACCACCGTTGACCTGGGTCAGTGTCAGGTCATGCGTCGGATCATTGGCATAGGTCGAGACAGTGTCGTACCATTCGTTGCTGCTGTCGATGGTGTAAGAATAGTGATCGTTTGTGTCATAGACCACATCAAAAATCTTGTAGGCGGTATAGGTCTGGCCTTCAACGGGATTCTCAACGGTAATGGTGCCGGTTACTGTTTCAGCGGCAAACGCTGTGGTGGCCAGGGCGAAGACCATGACCAGGGCCAGCAGGAGGCTGGCGAGTTTTCTGGCGTGTTTCATGTTTCGTGCTCCTTCTTTCATCGTAATTTCGAATTGGAATGGTGGCTTTCCGCGTATGAGGAAGATGCCTCATCCTCCTTTCGACGCCTGCAATGGCTATACAACAGGGTCGCCGCGCCGAAGATCAGCGCCAGGCCCCCTGCGGTATAAGAGGTTGTTCCGGCTCCGCCGGTGGCGGGAAGCTCGTAGCCCCAGGAGATGTCGCGGACGGTCACCGACAGCACCTTCGGGTCGGTGCCGGTGTCGGTGACGGTCAGGGTTGTTCCGGTTTCCCCGGATTTTACCAGCTTTCCGTCCTGGTTCTCCCTGGCCGGGTAAAGCGTCGCGTCTTTGTCCCCGACCACCAGAATCCAGGGGCCTGCCGTCATGTAATTTGACGGCGCCTTTGTCTCACGGAGATAGTAGGTCGCTCCCCGCTGAATGCCGTTAAAGGTCGCAATGCCTTTTTCATTGGTGGTGGCGGTCAAAGGACTTTCCGCATTCTCCGTCCCCACTCTCGTCAGGGTGAACTTTGCGTCTTTCAGCAGCTTCGAATCGTTCACGCTGTCCGTCTTCGTGATTTGCAGATTCAGCTGGGTCGTCATGGTGTTGGTAAAGGCGTCTCCCGGGATGGTCAGGGTGTAAGACCCATCCGCATTGGCCCCCGACTAGCGTCCCCAGTCCCCGTAGAGCCGCCAGCGGTGTTTGATACTATGCTACTGAAATTGAACACCGCTTCTTTTCCCGGTGCATAGGGTACATTTGTGAAATCACCTGTTTGCACACCAGAACCACCAATTATATTGTTGAAAATATAATTGTAAGTACCTGTTCCAGTAATGTTCAGGTCGTAATAGTAGGTGCCATCCGTATCCTTTGTCATGGGTTTTCCCGGCCACTCGCCAACTATCTTGTTTCTATCAGCATCCCAAACGTACACGTTCACGTTGGCCCAGTTATTTGTGTTCTGATAGCGTACCCTGAACGTCCCCGTCTGGGAATCCCCTCCGGAGCCAGAGCCGGAGGAACCGCCGCTTTCGCTGCCGTCCAGCGTAACGGAGGACACATAGTAGCTGTTGAACTCCACGTCCAAAAAGGGTAACGGTTTTTTCTTCGCAATTGTCACCTGAATCGTATGTACATTCGGATCATAGGTGACACCGGCTCGATCGCCCTTGACCTCGCTGAGCGTATAGGTATAGGTTCCGGTCTCGGAATACGCAACGTCGGGCGAAATCGTAAATTGTCCGGTAGCAGGATCGGATGTTGCCTTTCCGACTTCCTTCCCCTCACTGTCCGTTAACTTAAACTGGAAGTTCAGTCCCTCTTTCTGCTTTTCGCCGTCCTTGGTCAGAGCCTTGGTACCGATAATGTCCAGTTCCGGCGTGGCCGTTACCACGTTGGTTTCACCCGGGTCACCCAGAATCAGACCGCCGTTGGTCATGATGCCGCCGCCGTGGACGCCGGAATAGTTGCCGGTGATAATGACCTTCGCGGCATTGACTGCCTGGCTCTTGGCGGCTTCATCCGGGTCCGCAACCAATCCGAACAGATACTTTGCAGCCGCATAGCCGGTCTTGCCGATGGTAACAGGCTGCTCGTCGCAGCTTCCCTTCCAGTTCGCCGCGCCGCCGCCCGCCATCTGGCCGGTGACAAGAGAAATCGGGTCGTTTGCATCCTCTTTTTGCGGACACAGAAGTAATCTGCGAAGCCGTTTTTCCATAAAGACCTCGCTCTTTTTGCGCCAAAGCTGAATCATAGTTCTTGCCGTTGCCGCCGTCAGACATATGTTTGCCTTTAGCCGCGTTTCCGTAAATGGCCGCTCCGTCTTTGTTGACGATCAGGGTCTTGCCTGTAGGACAGGCGCCCACGCCGCCGCCAAAGCCTTCTGCGCTGTTATTGGTGATCAGCGCGTCCATGATCGTCAGGTTGCCGGATTCCTGAACGAAAATGCCGCCGCCGCCCCAGTCGTCCTTGGAATTCGTTTTGTTATTGGTAATGTATACCTTTTTCCGTTGTCCGAATCACGCCGTTGGTGCCGCCGGCGATACGAAGACCGCCGCCCTCGCCCAGTTCGGCGCAGTTGCTGGCAATGGTTCCGCCGCTCATGGTAAATGTGACATTGTGGCTATGGAAGCCCGCGTAAATACCGCCGCCCGCCAAACCGGAATAGTTGCCGGTGACATAGCCGCCGGTCATGTTCATAGCGGAACTGTTCGCCAGAGCGATGCCGCCGCCGCCGTGGGTGTTGTTGACATCATTCTTGCAGTCGTCGCAGTCGCATTCTTTACGGTTGTTGGTCACATAGCCGCCGGACAGATTCAGCGTTCCGCTTTTGACGTAGATACCGCCGCCGTTGTCATGGCCACTGTTGACCCAGTTGCCCGTCACCGCACCGCCGGAGATGTTCAGCGTTCCGTTTTGAAAGAAGATACCGCCGCCGGAACTGCTGCGGTTGGCCGCAATGACACCGCCCCGGATATTCACCGTTCCGTTGTCAACGTAAATACCGCCGCCGGGCGTGCCGTTACTGCCGCCGCCCACAATATAGCCGCCATTTATGTCCAGCGTTCCGCGGTCCACCAAGACAATATGGTTGCCGCCGGTGTTTTGGAGTACACCGCTCTGTAGTTCCAATGTACCCTTGACCAGAATCACCTGTGCAGAAGCCTCCCCACACAGAATCCTTCCTGCGCCGGCGAGGGGGACGGTATGCTTTACCAGTGTTTCCGTGGTACCGGTGCCGGTGGCCGCGGATTTTGTGATGTAATACGTCAGGGTATCGTTCTCCAGGGTCGCCTTATTGCCGTAAATATCTCCGCTGGCATCGGACACGGTCTCCTGAGGTGCTTTCGAGTCCATAATGGTGAGCTTCGCACCCTCGTGCACATCAAAGTACTGGCCGAACTTGCTGATCTTCAGGGTATGCCCGTTCAAGTCGATGGTGGTGTTCTGCGTAATGCTCAAATTCGCGCTACTGCCGTTGTCCGCCGTCCAGGCATCGTCGGTCAGCCGAAATTCGCCGCCGTCTTTGAAAGTATCTTGCCCGATAGTGCCCGATAGCCCTCTGTCGGCCACAAGCGAAATATCATACATAGAGAAATGATCCGTAGCCACAGCCACGTCGCCGGTTTCGGTTTTCTCCGCTTCCATGTCCGTGGCGGTCTGGGCATTCGTATCAATGTGGTAGACCTTGGGGTAAAGCCCCTCCGTGTCAATGCCGCTGAAGGTCACGGTCACGGAGCCGGTTGGCTCGATCTCTTCCTCTCCGTGCCACAGGGTGATGTCCAGCAGGTAGCTCCGCTCCGGTTCGGCTTGTTCTTCGCCCAAAATCTGATCGCGAATCGTCCGACGCTCCCCGTCCGCCACCTCGGTCGCCGTTACCGTGATTTCCCTTGCCGGATAGGGCAGGGAGGCGCTCTCGCCGGTGATGGCCACGGTGATGCCGTTTTTCGGTCTGCGCCGTCAGGGTGAATTCCTTCGGCCCCTCCGGCAGGTTGATATAGCCCAGAATCCCGGGGTCGTCCGCCCCATAGGTCAGCAGACGCACCGCGTCCTCCGCGTCGCCTTCCATGGCGGCGAAGCCGGAATCCGTGATCTGCGCCACCAGACCCGCGCGGTCGGCCGTGCCGTCCCCGTCCCGGTCAAAGAGCACCAGATCTCCAACCGCCGGGGTGTGGGACTGTGCCGGTTCAAAGGCGTCCGCCCAGGACGTGACCCAGCCGCCGCAGTCTCTGTCCGGCGGGACGCCCTCCACCCCGGCGTAATGCAGGCAGAAGGTCAGGAACATGGTGTTCCAGTCGCCGTAAGGCTCCTCGCACCACGCGCCATAGCGGGTGTAGCCCTTAACCGTTTCGCCGTCCTCCGCGACAACGTAGTTTTTCGTACTCTCGGCATAGCCCAGCTGGGTTTCGGCGATGGCAAGGGTATCCTGCCGCCAATTCCCGGTCAGCGTCACCCCCGCAAAGGTCTGCTCCCATAGCTCCGCCGTCTCCACATCCGCCGTAGGATCTGCGTAACAGGCCAGGCTGTGGGCATGCTCCTCCGTCCCGCAGACCAGCTCCCCGTTTTCATTCCGACAGGCTTCCCCGTGGGTATGGGCGTCCTTGCCGCAGAATACCGGTTCTTCCGACTCAACGGCGGTGCAAGCCTTGCTGTGGGTGTGTTCTTCCTGTCCGCAGACCAACTTCCCGGTGTCCACCGGCTCCGCCACCGCCTCAAAGCAGGCGTCGGAGTGCTGATGCTCCAGAATCTGGGTCTGTCCGCATATCAGATTGCCGTCAGCGTCAAAGCAGGCGTCGGAGTGCCGATGCTCCAGAATCTGGGTCTGTCCGCATATCAGATTGCCGTCAGCGTCAAAGCAGGCGGCAGTGTGCCGGTGTGCCTCAATCTCGGGAAGCGGACACCAGAGATTCCCGTTTTCGTCATAGCAGCGGGAATCATGGCTGTGAACCACAAAATCGGCATACCCGCACGTCGGATTTCCGTTGGCATCATAGCAGTCCGCCGTGTGCTGATGAATTTCCAGCGTCTTCGCGCTGCACACGGGAACCCTTTTCTCAACCGACGTCACCTGCGCATAGCAGGCGTCCGTGTGGGTGTGCTCCGGGATGTCACATTGCTTTTCCAGTGTGACAGCCGGCAGAATCAGCGCATAGGTGGTACAGAATACCACCACACCGGCAAGCACGGTCACCACCCGATGCCGGAGGCGCTTCCTTTTATGCACCTTCGTGTATTTTTCCGCATTCCGCAGAACATCCTGCCTCATATTCCTTCACCATCCTTCCTATCTCAACGCGCCGAAGTCCGGCAGAGGCCAGACCCGGAATACGATCCTTCCGACGATTTGCTCATCGGAAACGCAGCCGACTGCGGTACTGCGGGAATCCACCGAGGTGGAACGGTGATCGCCCACACAGAAGTAACGGTTATCCGGCACCTGATAAGGCAGCGTAATGTCACATTCTCCAAGCGCTTTTTCCGTCAGGTACGGTTCCTCCAGCAGCCTTCCGTCCACGGATACATTTCCGTTTTCGTCGATATCCACCCATTGGCCGGGGCCGGCAATACAGCGCTTCACCAGAATCTTGTTTCCCAGGTAGAACGCCACCAGGTCGCCGGGTTCAAAGCCCGAGCCCTTGACGGAGAGGACAATATCCCCCTCATTCAGCGTGGGCGTCATGGAAGACCCATAGATCTGCAGCACGGGCATCCAAATGGTAGCAACCAGCACGGCTACAGCCGCAACAACCACAAGCGTATAGACGGTGCTGCGAAGAACGCGTTTATACCGCCGTTTGTATTTTTCTCTGCCAAGCTCCGCCTTCAGCTGTTCCAGAGTCGGGGGCTCGGGAGATTTCCACGGTTTCGACTTCATAACTCTCCACTTCCCGTTTCCGACATAAGACGCACGTTTTCCAGATATTGCTGCGCGGCTTTGTCTGCGGCCTCAAATACACGGTTCAGCTGCAGCGCCGCCTCCGCAAGGGAACCGGCTTTTCCAACCGCTATTCTGCGATCCCGGAGCTGCGCCTCCGCACGCTCCAGCCTGATTTTCAATTGACGGTTTTCTTCCGTCTGCGCAATCAGCATTTCCAGCAGCTCGCTCCGGCTTAACCGTCTCAATTCTTTATCCGTCATCCGACTTCCCTCCAATCCGTGCTTACTGCTGAAAGCAGAAAAAAAGCAACGGTCGTTTTCCTGCCCATCCTTCCCAGAATGTAGCTAAAGACCTGATTTCCGGTGAAATACGGGAATTGGAATCGTTTCCACTTTCTTAACAAATATGTTTCAACTTGCTTAATAATATTAGGAAATCACGTTTAACACGTAAATGCAACCATGATACGATAAAGTTAGTACCGATATGGGCGAAGTGCGCCCGTAGGGCAAAGTCACCATCCGCAGTCAAAAACGGCTCCCGAGCCATGAGTGCGCGTGGTGACGCGGCCTGTATGGACGACGAAATTCCGACCTGTCGGCCGCTCCTTTTCCGCTTTCGCCGGAAGGGAGAAAACGCGGGGAGGGGCTGCGCTCCCGAACCAGCGTTACGCAAAAAATCACTTTTAAGGAGAACCAAACTATGGCACCTCATACCATTGCCGTTGCCGGAAAGGGTGGTGTGGGCAAAACCACTACCTGCGGCATGATCATCGACTACCTGTGCGCAAAGAAGCGCGGCCCCGTCCTTGTGGTGGACGCAGACGCAAACTCCAACCTGAACGAAGTTCTGGGCGTGGAGGTGGAGACCCTCTCTCGGCCAGATCCGGGAGGAAATGGCACAGGCAGAGCTGAAAGGCACCATTCCCAAGGGCATGACCAAGGCGGACTACGCGGAAATGAAGTTCGGCGACGCCCTGATCGAGGACGACGATTTCGACATGCTGGTCATGGGACGCACCCAGGGCAAGGGCTGCTACTGCTATGTCAACGGCGTGCTGCAATCTCAGCTTGGCAAGTATCTGCCCAACTATTCCTACGTGGTCATGGACAACGAGGCGGGGCTGGAGCATATCGCCCGGGGACGCTTCCCCACGTGGACACCATGCTTCTGATTTCCGACTGCTCCCGCCGGGGCGTTCAGGCCGTGGCGAGAATCGCCGAAATGATCGACGAGATGGGCTTAAACCCCGGACAGATGGGTCTGATCATCAACCGCGCGCCGGACGGAAAGCTGGACGACGGCGTCCGTGCCGAGATCGAAAAGCACGGCCTCAAGCTCTTCGGCGTCCTGCCTCACGACGAGGCGGTTTACCGCTGCGACTGCGACGGCAATCCGTCCGCGAAGCTCCCGGACAGCGACCCCATGAAGGTCGCGCTGCGGGGGAATTATGCAGTCTATCGGCCTGTGAGCCGGTAAACCCGCAGGATGCCGGGCGGCATTCCGCGGCAGAAACACATCCATAATTGCGCCGGGCGGTTTCCGCCCCGCGTGTGGAAAAAATATATCAAGGGGATTACAAATTATGGCTTTCACTCCTAAAACGGCACCCTTCAGCGGCAAGATCAATGCCGTGACGCTGGGCACCGGTGACAAGGCAATCGTCATCGGCGGTCAGAACGTGATGCCGTTTTACACCTTCGATGCTGCCATCGAACACGCGCCCAAGATCGGTATTGAAATTTCCGATCTGGCAACACAGTGGGATGCTCCCGCTCTGAAGGAGTTCTACGCCGGCTGCACCACTATGGTCGATTTTGCGAAGAAGGCAGAGACCATGCCCGGCGCGGATTTCCTGTGCCTGCACTTCGAGTCCGCAGATCCCAACGGCGCCAACCGCTCCGTTGCCGACTGTGTGGCCGACGCCAAGGCTGTGGCCGATGTGGTCACCATGCCCATCGCTGTCATGGGCTGCAAGAACGTGGAAAAGGACGGCCAGCTGTTCAGCAAAATTGCCGAGGCCCTGCAGGGTAAGAACATTCTGGTTCTGTCCGCCCGGAACGAGGGACTACAAGACCGTCGGTGCTTCCGTCGCTCTGGCTTACGGCCAGAAGGTCGGCGCTGAGACCGCTGACGACATCAACCTCGCCAAGCAGCTGAACATCATGCTCAAGGGCCTCTCCATCAACCCTGAGAACATCGTCATGAACATCGGCACCGCCGCCGTGGGCTACGGCTTCGAGTACGTGGCCTCCACTCTGGACCGTGTCCGTCTGGCCGCTCTGGCGCAGTCCGATGCCGACCTGCAGATGCCCATCATGTCCCCGTGTCTCCCGACGCCTGGGCCGTGAAGGAATCCACCGCTTCCGAAGAAGATGAGCCCGAATGGGGCAGCCGGGAAGAGCGCGCGATCGGGATGGAAGTCTCCACCGCCGCTGCCAACCTGACCGGCGGCGCTGACGCTGTCATCATGCGTCATCCGCAGCCGTTGCCACCATCAAGAAGTTCATCACGGATCTCGTGTAATCGGAAGGAGGATACATACTATGGCTCTCAAAGGTCTTGATATTTTTAAGCTGTCTCCCAAAAAGAACTGTAAGGAGTGCGGCTGCCCCACCTGTATGGCATTCTGCATGAAGGTGGCGCAGGGTGCTGTGTCCATCGACAAGTGCCCTACTTCTCTGACGACGCGAAGGCGATGCTCAACGAGCAGACCGCGCCTCCCATGAAGACCATCACCGTCGGCGATCACAAGCTGGGCGGCGAGACTGTCCTCTTCCGTCACGAGAAGACTCTGGTAAACAAGAACCTGTACGCAGTTTCCGTCTGCACCTGCATGTCCGCTGAGGAAGCCGACAAGAAGCTGGCCGACCTGCAGAAGGTTGACTACGAGCGTATCGGCGAGAGAATGTACGTTGAGTTCGTTTTCGTCGCCAACAAGCAGTCCGATCCCGCTGTCTACGCGGAGCTGGTCAAGAAGGCCGCTGCTACCGGCCGTGACCTGATTCTGGAGTGCTGGGATGGAGTGCGCCAAGGCTGCTCTGGCAGTCGCGGGCAAGAACGTCATTCTCGACGGCGCTACCCCTGACAACTACGAGGCTATGAACGCTGTCGCCAAGGAGGCCGGTGTTGTTCTGGGCGTTCACGCCGACACCATCTCCGACCTGTACGACACCGTGAAGAAGCTGGAAGCCGCCGGCAACAAGAATCTGGTGCTGGATGTCACCGGCAAGACCGCCAGGAGACGCTGGCCAACGCCGTTCTGGTGCGCCGCACTGCCATCAAGGATGGCGACCGCAGCTTCGGCTATCCCTCCATCGTCAACGTTGCCCGTATCGCCGGCGGCGATGACCATCTGCAGACCGCCTACGCTTCCATGTTCACCGAGAAGTACGGCTCCATCATCGTCATGGAGCACATGACCTACGCCCAGGCGCTGCCTCTGTACGGCCTGCGTCAGAACATCTTCACCGATCCTCAGAAGCCCATGAAGGTGGAGAGCAAGATCTATCCGCTGAACGGCGCCGACGAGAACAGCCCCTGCGCCCTGACCGTGGACTTCGCTCTGACCTACTTCCTGGTTTCCGGCGAGTTGGAGCGTTCCAACCAGCCCGTGAACCTGATCATCACCGACGCTTCCGGCATGTCCGTTCTGACTGCCTGGGCTGCCGGTAAGTTCTCCTCCTCCACCGTCAAGAAGACCTTCGAGACCCTGGACATCGAGAACAAGATCAAGAACCGCACCCTGATTATCCCCGGCAAGGTCGCCGTTATGAAGGGCGAGATTCAGGAGAAGCTGCCCGGCTGGAACGTCGTTGTCGGCCCCACCGAGGCAGTTCAGCTGCCCAAGTACATGAAGGACAAGGAATACGAGGCCGCTGCCAAGGCTGCCGCCGCCGAGAACGCCGCCAAGGCTGCCACCACCGTGGAAGTCAAGGAGCTGTCCTTCGACGAGCTGCTGGCGACCAAGGTTCCCGAGATCAAGGTCGTGGACATGGGCGTCAAGTACAAGGGCTACAACCCCGAATCCCAGACCTTCGTCACCATCGGCGAGCGTATCCACTGCATTGCGCCCTCTGTCCGCAAGGCTATGGACGAGCGTGACCCCGAGCCTATCCTGAAGCGTGCTGCCGAGCAGATCGCTGCCGGCGCCACCTATCTGGACGTCAACATCGGACCTGCTGAGAAGGACGGTCCCGAGCGCATGATGTGGGCTGTCAAGCTGCTGCAGGAGAACTTCAACAATGTTCCTCTGGCACTGGACACCGCCAACAAGCGGGCTATCGAGGCCGGTATCAAGGTCTACAACCGCACCAACGGCAAGCCCATCGTCAACTCCGCCGATGCCGGTTCCCGTATTTCCAACATTGATCTGGCTGCTGCCAACGACGCCATCTGTATCGCCTCTGCTCTGCCGACGGTATCGCCAAAGGACAACGAAGAGCGCATGAAGCACTGCCACAACATGCTGGAGCGCGGCATGAGTCTGGGCATGGATGCCACCGACCTGTGGTTCGACCCCCTGTTCCTGGTCGTCAAGGGTATGCAGGACAAGCAGATGGAAGTTCTGGAAGCCATCAAGATGTTCGCATCGGAAGGCCTGAAGTCCACCGGCGGTCTGTCCAACAACTCCAACGGCGCGCCCAAGACGCATGCGTCCCATCATGGACTCCGCCCTGGTAGCCATGGCCATGATGCAGGGGCCTGACCTCCGCCATCGTGAACCCCTGCGACCTGCGGCTGATGGAGACCATCAAGTCCTGCGACATCTTCAAGAACCACGTCCTCTACTCCGACTCCTACCTCGACCTCTAAGCCCGCAGGGCGGGCGGCCAATGACGTTACGGACTCTGGGTGGTGGTTTGAACATCCTTTGGGCCCTCGACCGGTTGTGCGGCGGTTGTCCGTGCTGAGTGGGGGGAGATTGAGGGTGTTAACGGCATCGGGTGGTTGACGGACTGCTTTCGAGTCTGTTGTTTAAGGTGCCGGATGACCATAAACCCTGGAAGGTCGGCATTTGGCTGGCTGAGTAGATGTGACTGACAGTTTTCCCATGCACTACATGGCTGGGGAGGGAACCTCCCTCCCAGCCAGTTTGCTTTTTCTGCTTTGGAAGAATTTGCTGCATTTGAAAGCCCCGGCGTGGTGCCGGAAACCGAACTGGTATATTCAGCCTTCGGGCTTAATATATATTATCTTCAGGATTCAAAAAATTGGGAGGAATTTACATGAGCGTATTAACCGATCTCATTTATGGCGGTTCAATGCCGTTGCGGGACTGACCGAAGGTGCCGTAAACGACGCCATTGCCAAGTACGGCGCAGACAAGGGAGATTGCCTTCCCCGATACCGCATACTTTTTTCCCCACAATTTATGCTGCCACCGGCGTAAAGGTCAAGACCCTGGGGGATCTGCCTGCCTGCGTCGGCGTGCTCAAGAGCCTGATCACCAATCAGGAGGATCTGGGTCAGGCGCTGAACGCCGGCCTTGCTACCGCTGTCGGCGCGGAAATTCTTGAGGGACTGAAATACGTCGACGGTGCCAACCCCTACGAAAACGAGTCCGGCATCGGCTTCGTTCCCGACCCCATCATCCGTTCTCTGGGCGTGCCGCTGGTCACCGGTGATATCCCCGGCGTGGCCGTTGTGCTGGGCAAGGCGGACAATGCCGAGGACGTTGTTAAGGTGGTCAAGGACTACCAGAGCAAGGGCATCATGACCTTCATGGTGGGCGACGTCATCGAGCAGTGCGCCGAGGGCGGCGTCAAGATGGGTCTGGGCTGCGTGTCATTCTCTGGGACATGACGTGACCTCCGTCATCCATGTTGTTACCGTGGCCATCCGTGCCGCACTGATTTTCGGCAACGTTCAGCCTGGCAATCTGGCCGCTCTGCTGGACTACACCAAGAACCGTGTTCCCGCCTTCGTCAATACCTTCGGCGCCATTGATTCCGTGGTGGTTTCCGCCGGTGCGGGCGCCATCGCTCTGGGCTTCCCCGTGGTCGTGGACATCGATCTGGGCGAGAATCAGGTTCCCGGCGCTCTGGAGTCCGTATGCGATCACGCCGAGACCTGGTTCTGGAACTGCGGAACATCAAGATGGAAGGCGTCCCCATGGCCTTCGCCGCCGCCCAGCGCAATCATCCGTAAGGCCGATATCAACGAGATCTGGTCCGCCAAGGACGCCCTGGTAGTGATGACTGAATGAAGGGATCACAAGATCACCATCGTCGGCCCCGACTTCGATCAGGCCAAGGATCTGGCGCTGGTACCCATATGATGGCCGGCACGGATGAGGTGGACTTTGACGTCCGTTTCGAGCGGACAATGGTTGCATGGAAGGCGTCATACACCGGCCAGCGCAATCAGGTCCGTATCCGTGTCAGCAACGCGGCCTACGACGCCGGTCTGCGTCTGAAGGACTTCGCCGTTCTGCGTCATGATCATGGACAGTTTGACGCCGTTGTGGACGACCGTCACCGACGCCGCCGAGGCAGTTGACGAGGTGGCTATGCCCCGGTACAACCAGCGTGACGACCGTCTGGCATCCATGACCGACAGGCCGTTGACCGTTACTTCACCATCATGTGCCAGTCCTTCGCCCCCGCCCACTGCTGCGTGGTCACCCCCGAGCGTCTGGGTCTGTGCGGCGCCGTGTCCTGGCTGGATGCCAAGGCTACCTACGAGCTGAACCCCAACGGCCCTGCCAGCCCATCTTCAAGGAAGGCTGCGAGGACGAGCGCACCGGCCGCTTCCAGTCCGTCAACAAGGCGATCTCCGACGCGACCCACGGCGCTGTGGAGAGCGTGACCCTGTACTCCATCCTGGAGGACCCCATGACCTCTTGCGGCTGCTTCGAGTGCATTTGCGGCATTGAGCCGGTGAGCAACGGCGTGATCGTGGTCAACCGGGAATACAAGGGCATGACCCCTGCCGGTATGACCTTCGGCGAGCTGGCCTCCTGCACCGGCGGCGGCGTCCAGACCCCCGGCTACATGGGTCACGGCCGTCACTTCATCTCCTCCAAGAAGTTCATCGCTGCCGAGGGCGGCATTGAGCGGATCGTCTGGATGCCGAAGGAACTGAAGGACGACGTCGGCGAGCGCCTGAACAAGACCGCTAAGGAACTCTACGGCATCGACAACTTCACCGACATGGTTGCCGACGAGACCGTCACCACCGATTGCGAGGAGCTGCTGAACTGGCTCACCGAGAAGGGCCACCCGGTTCTGGGCCTGGAGCCGCTGATGTAATGAATTGAGATTGCGCCCGGGAAGGAAACTTCCCGGGCAGTTTTTTGTGGCTTCCCCTACTGAACGAGGAGAGTCTTTGGGGAACGGATTGCTACACCAGTGCTGTGGCATTGGCTTGCAATGCCCCTATTGAGGAGCACATGCGTTCGGTCAGGTTATGACGCCGGGGGATGAGCATATCAAATTTAATATAGGTAAAAAATACTGATTTCGCTGGACAATTGCGGGGAGCTATGTTATACTTGAAGAGAGAATAAAATTTCAGGCGGCGCTATCATTCCGTCCGGGAGTTTCGGCAATTTTTGCCGGATGGCAGGGGGCCTCGCCCAAAAAGAAAGGTGTTATCCTTATGCCAAAAGTCGTATTTCAAATCGAAGGCGGCAAGCCCGTTACCGTCGATTGCAACGTCGGCGATAACCTTCTGGAGCTGGCTCGCCGTGCCAATGTGGCAATCGACGCTCCCTGCTCCGGCAACGGTTCCTGCGGCAAGTGCCGCATCAAGCTGGTGGAGGGAGAGTTGGAATCCTACCCCAGCCGCCATATTTCCGACGAAGAATATGCCGAAGGCTGGCGCCTGAGCTGCAGCTCGAAGGTCGTCGGCAACTGCACCGTGTTCGTTCCGGACATCGCCAGCGCCTACCAGTCCCGGATGAAGACCGCCGACCTGAGCAGCCCCAGGAGGTCGCCATTTTTGACGCCTGCCAGAGCCAGCTGAAACAAAGCGGCATTCACTTTACCAATCAGTTCCGGGCGGTGGTCGTGACCATGGCCGAGCCGAGTCTGGACGACACCATGCCCGACAACGAGCGCCTGACATGGGCGCTTGAGGAAGCGCTGGGCGTAGAGAAGGTGGAGATTCCCTTCTGCGTCATGGTGAAGCTTGCCCACGTTCTGCGGGAGAACAGCTTCCACGTGTGCGTGAAGGGCGAACTTCTGGGCGATACCTTCCGCTGTATGGAAGTTTGCGCCCCGGAGGACACTGCCATCGTCGGCTGTGCCATCGATATCGGCACTACCACGGTCACCATGGTGCTGACCGATCTGACCACGGGCAAAATTCTGGCGAAGGGTTCCTCCGGCAACGGCCAGATCCGTTACGGCGCGGACGTCATCAACCGTATCATCGAGCAGGGCAAGCCCGGCGGCAGGAAAAAGCTTCAGGACGCCATCCTGAAAGAGACTCTGAACCCCATCATTGCCAATCTGTGCAAGTCCGCGGGGGTCACATGTCCGTCCATTCTGCGCATGAGCGTGGGCGCGAATACCACCATGAACCATCTGCTGGTGGGCGTAGACGCCCAGCCGGTTCGGATGGATCCCTACATTCCCAGCTTTTTCCTGTGGAACGACCTGCTGGCGCAGGACTTGAAGATTCCCGCCAACCCCCTCGCGCCGGTACTCATCGCCCCCAACATCGGTTCCTACGTGGGCGGCGACATCACCGCCGGCACGCTGGCCTCCGGCATCTGGGACAGCGACGCGCTGAGCCTGTTCATCGACCTTGGCACCAACGGCGAGATCGTCTTCGGCAACCGGGACTTCCTTGTGAGCTGCGCCTGTTCTGCCGGCCCCGCCTTTGAGGGCGGCGACATTTCCTGCGGTATGCGCGCCACGGACGGTGCCATCGAAGCCTGCACCGTAGACAAAGTGACCATGGAACCCACCGTTTCCATCGTGGGCGACGCGGATCAGAAGGCCGTCGGCATCTGCGGCAGCGGCATCATCGACATCATTTCCGAGCTGTACCGCTGCGGCATCGTCAACGCCAAGGGCCTGTTCATCCGGGAGGGCGAGCGCGTCCGCCGGGATCATCACGGCATGGGCCGCTACGTTATTGCCTTTGAAAACGAAAGCGAGACCGGCCGGGAAGTGTCCATCAATGAAGTGGACATTGACAACTTCATTCGTGCCAAGGGCGCGATCTTCTCCGCCATCGCAACATTGCTGCAAAGCGTGGATATGCCCGTGGAAGCCATCGAGAACGTCTATGTCGCAGGCGGCATCGGCTCCGGCATCAACATGAAGAACGCCGTGAACATCGGAATGTTCCCGGATGTGGACCTGGAAAAGTTCCACTACATCGGCAACTCCTCTCTGGCTGGCGCTTACGCCATGGTCATGAGTGACGAAGCCGCCGCAAAAACGGCGGAAGTGGCAGCGAACATGACCTATCTGGAGCTGTCCACATACCCCGGCTACATGGATTCCTTTGTAGCTGCCTGCTTCCTGCCCCATACGGACAAGCGGCTGTTCCCCCACTCCGTTCAGGAGGCGTAACATGCTGGAGGGAATGCACCATGTGGCGGTGATTGCTTCGGAGGAAGCCCGAACCCTGGATTTTTATGTCAACAAGCTGGGGTTCACTCTGGAGAGCCAAGTCTGGAGGCCGGAGCAGCGGGATTATCTGCGGATGCTGCGGCTGGGGAATTTGGTACTGGAGCTGTTCATCAAGCCCGACGCTCCTGCCCGGCTGACTCTGCCAGAGGCTCTGGGTCTACGGCATTTGGCCTTCCGGGTAACGAACATTCAGGCGGCTCGGGACTGGCTGAACGCACAGGGCATCGAGACGGAACCGATTCACGAGGACAAGGCAAACGGAGGGCACTATGTATTCTTCCGGGATCCCGACGGTCTGCCTCTGGAACTACACGATTAAGGAATAAGGAATATGCAAGTAGAAAACCACAAAGAAGAAGCCCCCTTTGCCCATTACGCGGAGCTGTTTCGCGATCTGAATCCCGCCGCCGTGACGGCGAGACTGTCGGACGTCCGCTGGGACGGGAAGGAATTCACGCTCAGTCTTCTGGGCAGGGCGTTTGCCATTGTCCACCGGACTATGCCATCCGTGCGCTGGACGGCGGGGCGCTGCCGCCGCTGCCCTCCCAGACGTTTCTGCTGCGCTATCTGCTGGAAAGCAAAGATGTGGTCTGGCAGGGGCAGTGGAAGACCTTCCGGGAGATGCCCTGGGGGAGATGTACATCAAGCCCCTACACCGGCCGTGTGCTGACCCGTGCGGCCTTCACCTTCGGCACCCGGCTGCCGGCGTTCAAGGCTGCCTGCGAAAAAATGCAGGCGCTGCCCATGAAGCACGGAGACGCGGGCTATCAGTTCGACCTGATCGGCGGCTATCGGATGCAGATCCTGGTCTGGGAAGGGGATGATGAATTCCCCCAACGCGCAGGTGCTCTATTCCGACAATTTTGCGGAAGGCTTCGCCGCGGAAGATCGGGTCGTGGCGGGAGATATTCTGATCTCCACGATCAAAAGCCAGATGTAATACTGAACTCCAATTAAAATCTTAAAAAAGATTTTAATTGCCTGAAGGACATGGATTTTCAGCAAATGCCCATTGGGTTCGCCATGGCGCTGGCACAGAATTCTGCGGCTATGGAAGCCTATGCGGCGCTTTCCCCGTGAAGCGCAGAGCGACATTCTGACCCGGGCGCACGGTGCCCGTTCGAGGCGGAAATGCACAGGATCGTATCCGGAATCGTAAACGGCTGAGGGCGGGATATCCCCGCCCTCATGTCTGCAAACGGCCAGTCCGCAGACTGACCCCAACATATTTATGCTAACATAGCGCAGGGAATATGTCAACGATAAATTGGTTAATACGCCGGAATTCTATGTTATGCAGTAAATAAAATGGTATATTTTATACAAAATTCCGGGTTGCATTTCAGAAAGGAATATGTTATTTTATAGACACAAAGAGGTGATACCAATGTACAGGTAAATCTTCTCAGAGACGACGGCTTCCCAAGGTAAATCTCCCGATCATATATGGTCTTCCCAAAATGTAAAGAAAGGAATTTTCACGGAGGAATTCCAAATCTGTAAGGCGGAACGCCGACGTTCACTCCGCGAAGAGAGGTTAACCAACAGATGTTAGATACCAAGATCGCAGAGGGAATGACCCTCGGCGGTTGCTGTCGTGACAGCAGGCCGGGGGTTATTTCCGGCTTTCCACCTGTTGGACACGGTGCGCACTGCCTGAAAAAATCAATGGACAGTCTGCCGTTTCTGGTAGAATCGTCCCAGTATATCCGTCGGGAGGCACTTTTTTTATGCAGGGCGAATTGCCGTCGCAGCGCACATGGAGGGCGTGATCTGGAAGCAGCTGCTTTTTCTTTTTTCCCATTCTGCTGGGGAAGCTTTTTCCAGCAGATGTACAATACCGTGGACACCATCATCGTCGGCCGGTTCGTTTGGCACTCCGGGCGCTGGCGGCGGTGGGGTCTACCTCCACCGCTGAACCTGATGAACGGTTTTTCGTCGGACTGAGCACCGGCGCGACGGTGCTGCTGTCCCAGTTTTACGGCGCGAAGTAAGCAGGGCGTGCAGGATGCCCTCCATACCGGCGTGGCGTTGTCGCTTGTGCTGGGCGCGGTGGTGATGACGCTGGGCTACTCCCTCGCCCTAAAATTCTGGGGGCTGATGAACACCCTTGGAAAGCTGCATGGATGACGCCGTTCTGTACATAAAAAAATCTATTTTGCCGGCGCGATCGCCTCCATGCTCTACAACATGGGCGCGGGCATTCTCCGGGCCATGGGCGATTCCTGAAACCTACCATGTTCCTGATGGCTGCCTGGTGGGTCAACATCGTGCTGGACATCCCTGTGCGTGAGGTGGTGCTGAAGCTGGGCGTGGCGGGGGCCGCCATTGCGACGGTTTTCTCTCAGGTGGTCAGCGCGGGGATGGTCACCCAGTGGCGCTGCTCCGCCAGCCGGAAGAAACACGGCTCTCTCTGAAAAAAAAGATCGCTTTCAGGGCGGGGCTGAAACGCATCCTTTACGTTGGCGTCCTGGCGGGACTGCAATTCCGTGACATTTGACCTTGCCAATCTTCTGATACAGTCCGGCATCAGATTCCTTCGAGACGTGGCGGTGGCGGCATGGACGGCATATGTTAAGACCGACAGCCCGACTTGGATGATCTCCGGTGCTTTTTGGCGTATCGGTGACCACCTTCGTGGGGCAGAACTTCGGCGCGCAGAAATACGACAGGATTCGTCAGAGCGTCTGGGTCTGCATGGGTATGAGCGTGAAGTTGACGGGGGCGATGAGCGCGCTGGTCATTACGTTCCGCCCCTTCATTCTGGGAATTTACACCACCGACCCGGCGGGATCAGGCTGGGGGCGTATGTTATGGCGTGGACGGTGCCGTTCAACGTGCTGTTCATGCCGGTGGAGGTATTCGCCGGAGCCATGCGGGGCACCGGATGTTGGTGCTTCCTACGGTCATCACCTGCGTATGCGTGTGCGTGTTCCGGGGTGGTGGATCTTCACGGTGGTGAGGACGTGGCACAGGATCGAGCTGCTGGCCGTCTGTTACCCCTTGAGCTGGCTGCTGGCGGCGACAGTGATATTTTTCGATCGTATATTTTCAGGGCGGCTGGCTGCAGGCACATCGCGCAGTGCGGCATGGAACCGGAAGTACGGGTATAGGAGGAAAGAATGAAAATAAGATTTTTACGGCTGATCGCGCTGGTTCTGACGGCGGCAGCTGGCTGTCCGGTTGCGGCATGGCGGACTTTGGCGAGTATTTCGGCGCTGTGTGTTCACTGGTGATGGAACGCCATTGTCCCCTACGAGAGCATGACCTACGAGCGCCTGGACATGCATTCCAGCTCCAGCAGATGGACGCCGCCTGCGAGGCGGCGGAAGGGGACGATGTTTCGGCCATTCTGGACGGGATATACGACTTTACGACGCCTATGACTGGTCTTTGTGCACCTACTACGCTGGCGGATTATCCACATTACTGTGCAGATTCGACGCGTGACACCTACTGGGGGGACGAGTACAACCACGACCCAGAACGTCCACGGTGGACGCCGCCCATACAGGAGCTTTTTTCGGGCGTTGCCCAGTCCCCTCGCCCGGGAGAAACGGAGGAGGAATATTTCGGCGAGGGCTTTTTTGACAAGCAGGAGGATGAGGAAACCGTATGGGACGAGACTCACCGCCATGTTGGAGTGAGTGAAGCCCGGCTGCAAACCCGGTATTACGAGCTGTCCGCTCAGGCGGCGGACTATCAGGACGATACGCAAGGCTGGCTTCATGACGCCTGCGCGGACGGCATGTCCCTTCTGGCGGAGCTGACGTCGTCCGGCAGGAGATAGCGGAATACTGCGGCTATTCGATTATCCCCAGCTTCGTTTGAGTGGACTTCTACTTCTACCGACCACTGCCGCGGAGGAAGAGCAGTTTGGGGACGACATCCGCCGGGAGCTGTGCACGGGAGCTTTACGCCGACGCATGGGAGGCGACCGGTGAGTACGCTTGAGAGAGGGAGACCCTCAACTACTTAGCCACGGCGGCATAGGGCATAGGCGGTACGGTCAAGGGAAGCCCATGACCTCGATGAAGACGGCTAAGGAAGCTCTCTACGACACCGGCTACGGGGAGAACAAGCAAATTACCCCTCTTTTGAGCAATACCTGACCAGCTATCAGGAGCCGTTTATCTTCATGGAACGCCACGCTGACGGCCTACGAGCTGGTTCTGCCCATGAGTTTCGCCACTTCTGCAATGACTATGCCAGCTACGGCAGCGCCGCCGGGTGGGTGGAATGGAATTTTCCACGGCATGGAGCCTGAGCCTTGTGCTACGGCGGGGAAGACCTGACCTGGGCAAAATGGCGGACAGCCTTGGCAATTACGTGGAGCAGGGAGCGTATGCCAGCTTTGAGCGGCAGATGTGATGGCCTGACCGGCGACGCGCTGTCTGGTGCGGTGGACTGTACGCGCTGTACGAGCAGGTCGCGCTGGACTTCGGCTTTTGACAGCGTGGGCTACGACCGGCGGGAGTTTGTGGACGTGACCCATTTCTATACAAACCCCATGTACGTGTTCAGCTATGTGGTCAGCAACGACGCGGCGATGCAGCTGTATCAGCTGGAGCAGGAGCAGCGGGGTGCGGGTCTTGAGCTGTACGAACAGAATCTGACGACGGAGGAATCCTATTTCCTGGCCTTCCTGGACAGCGCCGGACTGGAAAGCCTTTTGAGGCGGGAAGAATCAGCTCGGTCAAGGCAGTTTTTGAATCGGTGCTGGAGTAATTTTAACGGAATCTGCCCTTGGCTCTCCCTCTGGGAGAGCTGTCACCGAAGGCGACTGAGAGGGCATTGCGGCTTATTTACCCTCTCCTCCGTCCTCGCCCAAAGGGAGAGGCAAGGGCTTTGCATCTTTTGGCGAAACGGCGCATACTGTATGCGAGGTGAGAACGCCGTGAAAGAGGACGAAAAGAAGCCGCTGTCATGGAAGTGGCCGACCCCAAGCCGCCGGTCATCCAGTCAGGGGCATATGGAGAGTCGGAAAGAGAACTGACTGGGAAAAATCAACAAAAACCGGGAAGGGCATTGCCCTTCCCGGTTTTGTATGAAAGCCACGCAGAGCAAATCGCCAAACCTGTAAAATCGCTCCAAAGGGCAATTACCTTGATATGCTCATTTCCCAGAGTAAGCAACTCGCCCGATGCACCAAGGGCAGAAAGGATTTTCTCTGAAGTGAAGAAAACGGTGACAGTCAGGACAGCGCTGAAAAAAAGAAGCATCAGCCATGTTGCACCGGCAACGAACTCCCGTGCTTTTTTCTCATTTCCTGCTGCTTTCAGAATGGAGTATTTGACTGAACCACCCATTCCGATTCCTGTCCCTACGGATTGCAGGACCGCCGTGATGGGATATGCAATGTTGATTGTGGAAAGTCCGGCATCCCCGATTGAGTTGCCTACAAAGAAACCGTCAACGATGGCATACACCCCTGAAAGCGCAAAGGATAACACGGACGGAATCACATACTGAAAGAAAGTCCGCTTGTTATTCACTGCCCAGACCTCCGCTCAGCCTCTTTCTTTCAAAGAGAAGATTGAAAAGGTCAAGAATTTCACACATGGCTTGGAGCCGTTCGTTCCGGATTGTTCTATAAACCTTCTCCTCGGCTTTTCGTAAAAGGCGCAATCATTCTGTGGGCGTATACCTGTCCGCTTTCAGTCAAGACGATCCGCTTCCTCACGTTTATCGCCCTCGCTGGCACCATCATTTCAGGTATCCGACGCCAAGCTGCTTTTGTATATAGAGCAGTGCTTTCGCCCACGCAGCATTAAAATGATTGTTTTCCACTTTCACAAGTCCCCCCACTTACAAATAGTATTTGTAAATATTATTATAGTATATTATAAGGACTATTGTCAAGAGGCGTATGGGCAACAAATTCCATTTGTTGAACCAACTTATTCCGTACAGCACCCACGAAACCCGACGGCAAGCGGTCAGCAAGCTACCGGGCAGCGTTTTCTCCACCCCCAAAGAGATACCGCTCATAAGTACAAAATGAAACCGGGAAAGACTTTCGCCTTTCCCGGGGTCATTCCATTTCAGCAATCAGCCGTTGGCGCGCATCTGAGCGAAGCACTCGCTGCAGTAGACCGGACCGGTCAGACTTCGGCTCAAGGGAACTCTGGCCTCGCCGCCGCATGCGGCGCAAACGGCGGTGAAGAACTCACGGGGACCACGATGCATTCTTGCGGAGCGTCGCGGCATGCCTTGCAGCGCTGGGGCTCGTTCTGGAAACCGCGCTCTGCGTAGAATTCCTGCTCGCCTGCGGAGAAACACGAACCGCATTCTTTGCAAACCAAAGTCTTGTCTTCGTACATGATGTTACCTCTCTTTTAAAAGTGTTCGCCCCGGAAAGCCGCCATCAAATCACTTTGTTGGTTTGTAACACAGGAGATAATATTGCGAACGGAACGGGCATTTCCGTATACGCCAGGCAGGCCGGCCGCGAATGGGACTACGCCGCCCGCCGGAAAGGATGAAAAGCAGGTCGTCAGGTCGTATGCAATTTGCCCATCTATGGGATAGTATAGTAGATTTTTTGGTTTTTGTCAACAGTGTTTAAATATCTTTTTTCGGATTTGTGAAAATTTTTGCGGGCAATTTTTAAAGCGCTTTACGGCAGTTTCCACCATAGGCCGTCAAATGAAAACTGCGCCTGCCCCGCGGGTCCGAATGCTGCAGATGTTCATAGGCAACTGCGTCAGCTGCCGTCTCGGGGGTGGGGTAAGGAAGCCGATTTGCAGCAGATACGGCTCATACATCCTCCAGCGTTACGGCCTCCTCGCCGATGGTCGCCGCCAGGTCTCCAGGCCCCATGGGCCCGCCGCCGTAATTCTGAATGATGGCGGTGAGGCATCCGCCGGTCCGTGGCATCCAGGCCAGCTGGTCCACCTCCAGGCGGCGCAGGGCATGGTCCGCCGCCTCGCGGGTGATGATGCATTGTCCGCGCAGACCTGGGCAAAATCCAGACCCGGCGGAGAATCCGGTTGGCGATCCGGGGGGTGCCCCGGCTCCGGGAGGCGATCTCCCCGGGCGCGTCCGGGTCGATCCATGCCCAGGAGGGTGGCCGACTTTCGAATACGATGGCCAGCTCCTCGGTGGTGATGCGCCTGCAGCTCAGACGCAGACTCACGCCGTCCCGTCCCGCAGAGGAGCTGGCCTGCCGGCCGGTCGCGCCCACCAGGGGTGAATTTCGGCAGCCAGAACCGAATGGAATTGGCGCTGAGGCCCCGCCCGATGATATCAATATAACCTTGAACCTTCACCATCAATTACAATTCCCTGACGGTTGTTAATTGGGCATAGATTCAAATCCGAAAATTCAGTCATTATTTTCTCGGTAACTTTCTTAAATGGTGCTGTAAGATAATGCGGAAGAACATAGAAATCAATCAAATCAAGCCCTGCGTCATCTTCTTGTGAGTAGTCCTCCGGCTTTTCATCCATTTGCTCGATATATTGGATGCTTG
>VOFC01003828.1_pt1 | contig 41244 bp, 49 predicted proteins | sample 5384161 | NCBI WGS metagenome assembly VOFC01 (sample SAMN12384722, study PRJNA508395) | human gut metagenome | isolation source: healthy gut B | host: Homo sapiens
CCAGCCGCCATGGGGCTATCTATAAAAGCATCCCGCCTGCTGATGCAGGCGGGATGCTTTTTTCAAATACATTCTGCTTTTGCCAGTTCACTCAGTTTTCCAGCAGGTAGACCGTAGCCGAACGGCGGCCGAACTGAATACATTCCCGGTAGGTGTCCATATACAAATCGATCTTCTGGCCCCCTTCATGCCAGTGTCCTCGGCGCTGGTATAGCCGTATTCCATGCCCTTGGCCATGACATACAGCTTGGAACCCAGGGGAAATACCTTCTTATCCACGGCGGCCACGCCTTCATGGACGGCGGTGCCGCTGGCAGTCCGGGTTCCCACGCCATCATGGCCCGCCGTATAGGCGGTAGCTGTCACGGTGACGGCCTTCTTGAACTTCATGGTTCCGCCGGAGGCAAAGGTGAGGCAGCCGGAACCGTCGGCATTGGTGGTGACCTTCACCACGGTGTCGCCTTCCGCCACAGAGGTCATGGCAGTTCCCCGCTCAACAACCTCATCCACGGCAGTGGAGGAGATCTCCTCCACATACTGGCTGGTAACCAGCTGACCGCTGACCCAGGTCTGCTCGTAGATCGCCGTCCGCTGGCCGTTCCGGCCGGGACGGGCCACCCGCTCCTGCCCCTCCGGCAGAGACGTGGTCTCCCGGTAAACCGTTTTGTAAGGGGCCGTCTCCGTCACCCGCTCATAGACCGTCAGATGGTCGGAAATCGTCAGGGTCACGCTGTTTTCCATCAGCTCGATGCCCACCATCTCACGGGAACCGGGAAGAATGTCCATGCGTTCCAGAAACGCCTTGACCGTTTCCTGTCTGGCCGTGGCGGTGATAGTCTCGCCGCCGTGCCGCACCGTCACCAGCGTACCGGCCGTCAGCATGGCGTTCTCGCCGCTTTTGCCCGTTTCCAGATTCAGAAGGACGGAATCAATGCCGGAATGGGTTTCATCCAGCACGGCGGCAGAGCCGTCGCCGTCGCTGAAAAGATACAGTGCCTGCGCCCAGCCAGTGGCCCCGGCCACCGTGACCGTCAGCAGCAGCATCAGGGTCAGGCAGCGGCACAGCCATACCGTTTTGTGGGTGTGTGAATGTCGCAAAATACAAGACCTCCTGACAGCGCCCGAAAGCGCCGTTACTGTTTTGTTACTTTTGTAATCTATACAAAACCGGGTCTAAGTATACCTCCATCTCCCACTTTTGTCAAGTTTTCAGCCACGCTGCCCTTTCTCAACCCCCACATTTCGATTTTTCTATAAAAAATCGGCTCCCATTTTCTGCAAGTTCTAACAAAGAAATTACAATTTGTAACCGAATTTTCCGCCCGTTTTTTGTGCCATTCTGCTCACCGCAAGCATACAGAAATACCCCGGCATCCATATGGATGCCGGGGTGTTCCTCGCAGTATGACCGGTTTTCAGCCCTGAACCTCCGGGGTAAAGCCCAGATCCTCCAGCTCGCCGACGGCGGTTTTCACGCAGTTTTCGCAGCCGTCGATGGTGACCTTCTTCTCTGCCAGATCCACCTGAAACTTCAGCTCGGCGGCGGTGAGGGCGTTGGTGATGCGCTTGACGCAGTTCTCGCACATCATGTCGGGTACTTTGATCGTTGTCATGGTAAGTTCCTCCTCATAAAAATGGTTTCTTATTTCATCAGCTTCTGGATGGTGGCAACCAGATCGTCCACCACCGTCAGATCTCCCTTTTCAATGTCCGTCACCACACAGGTGCGGATATGCCGGGCCAGCAACTCCCGGTTGAAGGCGTTCAGCGCCGACTGGATGGCGAATACCTGCGTCAGAATATCCGTGCAGTAGGCGGAATTTTCCACCATGCCCCGGACGCCCCGCACCTGCCCCTCAATGCGGCTGAGCCGCTGCAGAAGGGCTTCCTCCTCCGTCCGTTCCCGGACCTTCCGCCGCTGGGAACAGCAGCATTCTTTCTTTTCCTCTGCCATGAGTCTCCTCCTTTTACAGCTTCACCGTACCAAGGCGCAGGGCGTTGCCCACCACGCACACGGAACTCAGGGACATGGCCGCGCCCGCAAACATGGGGCTGAGCAGCGGCCCGCCGAAGGCGTACAGCAGACCGGCGGCTATGGGGATGCCCACCGTGTTGTAGCAGAAAGCCCAGAACAGGTTCTGTTTGATGTCCCGCAGGGTCAGGGCCGACAGCCGCAGGGCGCGGGGGACGTCCTCCAGATCGGACCGCATCAGCACAATATCCGCAGACTCGATGGCAATGTCGCTGCCGCTGCCGATAGCGCAGCCCACGGTGGCGGCGGTGAGGGCCGGGGCGTCGTTGATGCCGTCGCCCACCATCATCACCCTGCGTCCCTCGGCTTCCAGCTTCTGGACATGGAGGGCTTTCTCCTCCGGCAGCACTTCGGGGATCACCTCGTCCACCCCCACAACGGAGCCGATATGCTCTGCGGCGGCTTTGCTGTCGCCGGTGAGCATCACCACCCGGATGCCCTGCCGGTGCAGCGCAGCAATGGCGTCAGCGCTGGTTTCCTTAACAGGGTCGGCCACGGAGATCAGCCCCAGCACTTTGCCTCCGGCGGCAAAGTACATGGGCGTCTCCCCTTGAGTGGCCAGCGTGTCTGCCTTTTCCGTCAGCGCGGAAATATCCACGCCGTTTTCCTCCATAAGCCGGCGGTTGCCCGCCAGCACCGTCACGCCGGAGCGGACGGCCCGGATTCCCCGGCCGGAGAGGTTTTCAAATTCATCCGGCTTGCCGGAAAGATCCAGTCCTCTGTTCTGCGCCGCCTGTACGATGGCCGCCGCCAGCGGATGCTGGGACACGGACTCCACCGCCGCTGCGATGGTCAGCAGGCCGTCAGCAGTGCCGCCTACGGGACAGACCTCCGTCACCGCAGGCTCGCCCTTGGTCACGGTGCCGGTCTTATCCAGTACCACGGTATCTACAGAGTGGGTCACTTCCAGAATTTCGCCGGAGCGGATGAGGATGCCGTGTCTGGCTCCCAACCCCGTGCCTACCATAATGGCCGTGGGGGTGGCCAGTCCCAGCGCGCAGGGGCAGGCGATCACCAGCACAGACGTGAACACCCGCAGGACATAGGAGAAGTCCTTCCCCGCCACGGCCCAGATCACCGCCGCCAGCACAGCAAGGCCGATGACCGTGGGAACGAAAATACCGGCAACCTTGTCCGCTGTCCGGGAAATAGGGGCCTTTTTGCCCTGCGCGTCCTCCACAAAGCGGATGATCCGGGACAGGGTGGTGTCCTCTCTCCCACACGGGTGACCTGTACATACAGCACGCCGTTTTCATTGACGCTGCCGCCGATGACCTCGCTGCCCGCCGTCTTTTCCACCGGCAGGCTTTCGCCGGTGAGCATGGCCTCGTTGACGCTGCTCTCGCCTTTCGTCACCACGCCGTCCAGCGGAATCCGGGCGCCAGGCTTTACCAGCAGCACGTCTCCGGCTTTCACGGAGGCGGTGGAAACCTCTCTGCCGCTGTCCGCCAGAATGGCGGTGTCCGGCGCCAGACGCATCAGGGACGTAATGGCGCTCTTGGTCTTCTGCATATTCCGGCTCTCCAGGAACTTGCCCAGGGACACCAGAGTCAGCACCACGGCGGCGGATTCATAGTACAGGTTGTGGACATGACCGTGAACATCGTCGGTAATGAGGAAGGTCATTACCACGCTGTAAACAAACGAACAGGCGGAGCCGATGGCCACCAGGGAGTCCATGTTGGGGTTGCCGTGGAACAGTGCCTGGAAGCCGTTGATGAAGAAATTTCGGCCGCAGTACAGCACCGGGATGGCCAGCAGTAGCTGCAAGACCGCAAAGTTCATGGGATGGGTGTGCATGGAGAACAGATCCGGCAGGGGCAGCGCGGGCAGTCCGAAGGGCAGCATCTGTCCCATGGACACATATAGCAGCAGCGCCGAGAACGCGGCGGAAACGATCAGCTCCCGCTTTTTCCGCCGCAGCTCCTGCTCCTCCGGATCCTCGCCGGTCTGCACCGGAGCGGCCTCCTGCTTTTCCTGATGGAGCTTCGCGCCGAAGCCCGCCTTTTCCACCTTGGCAATGATCTGCTCCTGCGTCACCCGATTCTCATCATAGACGATGGTCATCCGTTCCGCCACCAGATTCACATCGCTGCGCTCCACCCCCGGCAGCCGCCGGGTCACTTTTTCCACGGACGCGCTGCACGCCGCGCAGTGCATCCCGGAAATGTCATATACTTCTTCCCGCATAGGGGGGCCTCCTTTTGTCGGTAAAAATGCTTTTCTGTCAACTTTCCCCAAATTTCACGCTTCCTATTTCGTCTGTCACTATATACCCCCACCGGGTATTTGTCAAGAGGGAGTTCTCAGAAGTTCTCCTGCCGGTCGGATCTTCTGCCTTTCGCTCAGGTTATGGCTGATATCTGCACTGTTAAAATCAACAAATCGCATAAGTAATTTTACGCAAATGTATGTGGACGCTCTAATTTATATAAATAGGCGAGAAAACGTTGCAACCGACCGCTTTTCAGGCGTATACTCAGAATGGAAAAGCAGAAAGCGCTCTGTTCAAAAAGTACTGGTAGCAAACCGCGGCGAGATCGCCATGCGCGTATTCCGGGCCTGCCATGACCTGGACTTGCAGACCATCGCCATCTATTCCAACGAGGATACCTACAGTATGTTCCGCACGGCGGCGGACGAGTCCTACCTGATCGGCGAGAATCTCAGCCCCCTGGGCGCTTATCTGGATATCCCCCGGATCATTGAGCTGGCCAAGAAGCACGGCGCGGACGCCATTCACCCCGGCTACGGCTTCCTCAGCGAAAACGGCGATTTTGCCCGTGCCTGCGAGGAAAACGGCATCAAATTCATCGGCCCCAGCTCCCGCGTGCTGGATATGATGGGCGACAAGCTGTCCGCCAAGCAGATCGCTCTGGCCTGTGACGTTCCCACCACCCCCGGCACCACGGAACCCCTCCAGAGCCGCGAGGCCGCCCAGAAGCTGGCTATGGAATTCGGCTTCCCTGTGATTTTGAAGGCTGCCGCCGGCGGCGGCGGCCGGGGCATGCGCCGCTGCGACACCGTGGAGGAAGTGGGCATCAACTTCGACCTGGTGAAGTCGGAGGCCAAGAAGGCCTTCGGCAACGACGACATCTTCATGGAGAAGTTCCTGGTGGAGCCGAAGCACATCGAAGTGCAGATTCTGGGCGATGAACACGGCAACGTGGTTCACCTCTACGAACGGGACTGCTCCCTCCAGCGCCGCTACCAAAAGGTGGTGGAATTCACCCCCGCTTTCTCCGTAGCTCCTGAGATCCGGGAGGCGCTGTACCGGGACGCCGTGAAGATCGCCAAATACGTCGGCTACGTCAACGCCGGTACGCTGGAATTTCTGGTGGATAAAGAGGGCCACCACTATTTCATTGAGATGAACCCCCGGATTCAGGTGGAGCATACCGTCACGGAAATGGTCACCGGCATCGATCTGGTGCGTTCCCAGATTCTGATTGCCGAGGGCTATCCCCTCAGCGATCCCCGCATCGGCATCGCCAGTCAGGCGGACGTGCATCAGAACGGCTATGCCATCCAGTGCCGTGTCACCACCGAGGATCCCGCCAACAATTTTGCCCCGGACACCGGCAAGATCACCTCTTACCGCTCCCCCGGCGGCTTCGGCGTCCGTCTGGACGCGGCCACGGCCGGCGTGGGCAGCGCAGATCTCTCCCTATTACGACTCCCTGCTGCTGAAGGTCACCACCTGGGACACCACCTTTCCAGGCGTGTGCTACAAGGCGGCCCGCGCCATCCGGGAAATTCACATCCGTGGCGTCAAGACCAACATTGCGTTCATTCTGAACATTCTCAGCAACCCCACCTTCCTTGCGGGCAAGTGCCACACCAAGTTCATCGACGAGGCCCCTGAGCTGTTCAATCTGAAGGACAGTCAGGACCGCGCCACCAAGATGCTGAAATACATCGGCAACATCGTTGTAAAGGAGCGGAATCAGAAGCTGTATGATCCCCCCCGCTTCCCGCCGGTCACCGGCAACCGGCCCGACGGCCTCAAGCAGCTGCTGGACGCCAAGGGCCCCAAGGCCGTGGCGGACTGGGTCAAGGAGCAGAAGAAGCTGCTGATCTGCGACACCACCTGCCGGGACGCTCACCAGTCCCTGCTCGCCACCCGGGTCCGCACCCGCGATATCGTCAAGGGCATGGAGGGTACCAGCGAGATTCTGGCAGACGCCTTCTCCCTGGAGTGCTGGGGCGGTGCCACCTTCGACGTGGCCTACCGTTTCCTCCATGAGTCTCCCTGGGAGCGGCTGGACCTGATCCGGCAAAAGGCGCCCAATCTTCTGCTGCAAATGTTGCTGCGAGGCGCCAACGCCGTGGGCTACACCAACTATCCCGACAACGTCATCCGGGAGTTCATCAAGGAAGCCGCACGCAGCGGCATTGATGTGTTCCGGGTATTCGACTCCCTGAACTGGATCCCCGGCATGGAAGTGGCCATGGACGAGGTGCTCAAGCAGGACAAGATCTGCCAGGCCACCATCTGCTACACCGGCGACATTCTGGATCCCAAGCGGGACAAATACACGCTGGACTACTATGTGAAGCTGGCCAAGGAGCTGGAGCATCGGGGCGCTCATATGCTGGCCATCAAGGATATGTCCGGCATCCTCAAGCCCTACGCCGCCAAGACGCTGGTCTCCACGCTGAAGCAGGAGATCGGCATTCCCATCCAGCTCCACACCCACGACACCTCCGGCAATCAGGTGGCCGCCTGCCTGCTGGCAGCGGAGGCCGGCGTGGACGTGGTGGACTGCGCCATCTCCTCCATGGCCGGCATGACCAGCCAGCCCTCCCTGAACGCCGTTGTGGCGGCCCTCCAGGGCACCGAGCGGGACACCGGACTGGATCTGGATCGTCTCCAGTACCTCACCGACTACTGGGAGGATATCCGCAAGCGCTACGATTCCTTCGAGGGCGGCATCAAGTGCAACAACGCCGATATCTACCGCTATGAGATTCCCGGCGGCCAGTACACCAACCTCAAGCCCCAGGTGGTGTCTCTGGGGCTGGGCAGCCGGTTCAAGGAGGTCAAGGAGAACTACCGCAAGGTCAACGAGATGCTGGGCGATATTGTGAAGGTGACGCCTTCCAGCAAGATGGTGGGCGACCTGGCCATCTTCATGACCCAGAACCAGCTGACCCCGGAAAACATTGTGGAAAAGGGCGAGGCCCTGGCCTTCCCGGACAGCGCCGTCAGCTACTTCTCCGGCATGATGGGCCAGCCTGCCGGCGGCTTCCCCAAGGATCTGCAGAAGGTGGTCCTCAAGGGCAAGGAGCCGATCACCTGCCGTCCCGGCGAGCTGCTGCCGCCGGTAGACTTTGAGGAAAAGAAGAAGGAAATGCTGGCTTTCACGGATACGCCTACCTGGCGGGGCGTGCTGAGTTACTGCCTGTATCCCAAGGTGCTGGAGGATTACGTCCGCCAGCAGAAGGAGTATGGCTACATCATGCGTCTGGGCAGCCACGTGTTCTTCCACGGTCTGGCGGTGGGCGAGACCAACAAGGTCAACATTGCCGACGGCAAGACTCTGGTGATCAAGTACCTGGGCCTGGGCGAAGTGGACAGGGACGGTATGCGTACCGTCAGCTTCGAACTCAACGGCATCCGCCGGGACGTGCAGGTGCCGGACGAGGCCGCGCAGAAGCACATCGTCAAGGTGCCCATGGCCGATCCTACCGACAAGAGCCAGGTAGGTTCCTCCATCCCCGGCGCGGTGAGCAAGGTCTCCGTGAAGGAGGGCGACCATGTGGAGGAAAATCAGACCCTGATGACCATTGAGGCCATGAAGATGGAAACCGCCATCTCCGCCCGCATGAGCGGCACGGTGGAAAAAGATCCTCATTTCCGAGGGTGACACCGTTAAGGGCGGACAGCTGCTGCTGACCATTAAGTAACAGGCGGTTTTTCGATTTGAAAAAGCGCATAAAAAGAACACCGTGCGGAACAAATCCGCACGGTGTTTCTTTTATTTCGGATCACGCCGGAGGGTCAGCCGTCCCCGCAGGGCAGGGATCCGGGGCAGGACCTCCAGCAACAGAAGCCCCAGCACATAGCAGGCCACGGCCTCGCCAATGCCGACTGTCACGGCATTGTAGGCAAACAGCGCCGGGAACTGTGCGCTGAACCCCGTCCCATACCACGCGATCATTGCGCCGATGATGACGGCGTTGCAGATCACCGGCGGCAGGGTCGCCAAAAATTTGTTGGGCATTTTCGCCGTCCACAGCGCTGCCAGCAGCGTGGCCATGGAGCCGAAAATGATATCCAGCGGGCCGACGGTACTCATCAGATTGGTCACCAGACACCCCACAAACAGGCCGGGGACCGCCTCCGGCAGGAAAAAGGGCAGCACCGTCAACGCTTCGGAGAACCGGCACTGGATGGGGCCGAAGGTCAGGCCGAAAATTGAGGACAGCAGGGACATCACCGTGTAAAGTGCGGCGATGATGGCAGCAGTAGCGATCTGCCGGGTAGACCATTTGGACATAAAAAAACCTCCATTTTTTTGTTTAGAGAACGGAACTTCTATCCTGAAGTCCGAACGAACGCCCGGTCAAAGGCGCTTGGACAGGGAGATGGCACCTGTCGAAGAAGCAGTATAGCATAAATGCAGCTAAGATGCAACGGTTTTCTGCGCCGTCCGGCATTTTCCGTAAAATTGCCCGGCTCGCTGCCGGAAAGAGGTTGTCCGGCGCACCGTTTTGTGGTATGGTAACAGGGCGTCAACCCATAAAGAAAGAGGGAATCCTTATGCGTATTCTGTCATGGTGCAGGGCAAATGCCGTCCTTTCCATTTCGCTGCTTGCCGCGCTCATCACCGCCTGCATCGTCCCCCCGGACCGGGATTATGCAGGCTATTACGATATCAAAACGCTGGTGTGTCTTTTCAGCGTGCTGGCCGTCGTCGGCGCGCTGCGGGATATGCAGGTATTTGCCGCGCTGTCGCAGCGTATGGTACGCACGTTCCGCACCGTCCGCAGCGTCTGCACCGCGCTGGTGATCGTAACGATGTTCGGCTCCATGCTGCTCACCAACGACACGGCGCTGCTGACGTTTCTGCCTCTGAGCTGGTTTGTCCTGCAAGCCACCGGGCAGGAAAAGCACGCCGCCATGCTCTTTATTCTGCAAAACTGCGCCGCAAACCTCTGCGGTATGATCACGCCCTTCGGAAATCCCCAGAACCTGTATCTGTTCAGCTTCTTCAACATTCCCATCGGCACGTTTATTGCAATCATGCTGCCGCCCTTTCTCCTGTCCACCGCGCTGATCCTGCTCTGCTGCCTTACCTTCCCGAAGGAAGCACTCTGTGTACCGGAAGCCGTCGTCACGCTGGAGCCGAGGCGGGCCGCCGCGTATGGCCTGCTCTTTTGTCTGGCGGTCGCCATGGTGCTGCGGGCCGTGCCATATCAGATGGGGCTGCTTATCATCGTGGCGTCGCTTCTGATCCTTGACCGGCACGCCCTCAAAACCGTGGATTGGGGCCTGCTTGCCACGTTCGCGGCGTTTTTCACCTTTTCCGGCAATATGGCCCGCATTGAAACCGTCCGGGTATTTTTTCAGCAGCTCCTCGCCCACAGCGCCATGCTGGTCTCCGCCCTTACCAGCCAGATTATCAGCAATGTCCCGGCCGCCATCCTCCTCAGCCGCTTTACCGACGATTACCGTGGTCTGCTGGTGGGCGTCAATGTCGGCGGCGCGGGAACGCTGGTCGCATCCCTCGCAAGCCTGATCACCTTCTGCGAGTACACAAAGCGTCTCCCCAGGAGAGCGGGCGGTTTCTGCTGCGCTTCTCTGCCGTCAGTTTCGCCCTGCTTGCCATCCTGCTGGCCGCAATGGCGCTGCTGGGCTGCTGAGCAGCCGCCGCGCTCCCGAAAAAACGTCTTTGATCTGCCCCAAGGCCCGGCTTTTCTTCTTTTGTAGACAGAATTCTACGCCGTTTTTCGGGAAATTCCTGCAAAAATAGCACTTGTGGTATGGTAGGGAACGCAGTAAAATAGGAAGCACCATTGACGAGCAAGGAGTACAAGCAAGGAGTACAAGCAAGGAGTACAAGCAAGGAGTACAAGCTATGCAGCAAATGCCAGATTCATTCGGAAGTTGCCCATTCCCATGGACATTAAAAAGGAATTTCCTCTCTCCGAAAAGGTTTCCGCTGTGAGAGCAGCACGGGTGGAGGAAATGCGCGCCATTCTCGACGGACGCGATCATCGGCTGATGGTGATTGTCGGCCCCTGTTCTGCCGACCGCGAGGACAGCGTAATGGATTATATCTACCGTCTGGTCCCTTTGCAGGAACAGGTAAAGGATAAGATCCTGATCGTCCCCGCATCTATACCAACAAGCCCCGCACCAACGGTGCCGGCTACAAGGGCATGCTGCATCAGCCGGATCCCAGCAAGAAGCCGGATATGCTGGAGGGCATCATTGCCATCCGCCGTCTGCATACCCGCGCCGTGGAGGAGACCGGATTTGCGTGTGCAGATGAAATGCTGTATCCTGAAAATTATCGGTATCTCTCCGATATTCTGGGCTATGTGGCCGTGGGCGCCCGCTCGGTGGAAAACCAGCAGCACCGCCTGGTGGCCAGCGGCTGCGATGTGCCCGTGGGCCTGAAAAACCCCACCAGCGGCGATCTGAGCGTCATGATGAACTCCATCTACGCCGCCATGGGCGACCACACCTTCCTCTATCGCGGCTGGGAAGTGGAGACCGACGGCAACCCCTATGCCCACGCCATCATGCGGGGCTATGTCAACGAAAGGGCGACAGCCGTCCCAACTACCACTATGAGGATCTGATCCAGCTTCACAAGCTGTATGAGGAAAAAGGGCATCAAAAACCCCGCCTGCATTGTGGACTGCAACCACGCCAACTCCGGCAAGCAGTATCTGGAGCAGATCCGTATTGCCAAGGAGGTTCTCCACTCCAAGCGTCATTCCGCAGATATCGACCGTCTGGTAAAGGGTCTGATGATCGAAAGCTACATTGAGGACGGCAACCAGAAGATCTCGGAAGGCACTTACGGCAAGAGCATTACCGACGCCTGCCTTGGCTGGGAAAAGACGGAGCGCCTGATTCTGGATCTGGCAGAGCTGCTGTAAACGAAGCAGCAGAGAACACCGCCCAAAGCCATACAGCAAGCAGCAGCGGAGCCGAACGGCTCCGCTGTTTTGTGTTTTCAAGATGGCTCCCACCTCTGCATAAAAACGCCGCCTGTGCCGAAGTCGGCGGAGGTTTTGATATAGCCCGCATCGGAAAAGGAGGCCCGCAATTAAGTCCGCACATTTTGCGAGGCCTTAAAAATATCCAGAAAGAGCCGAATTTTTCTGCCCCGCTTCAAAGATGCGATCCTCATCCGAACTCGACACGAACCGCCCTCCGTGTTGTTCCGCTTTTTGCTCCCCGACTGGTATCATAAAGCCATCAGATGAAGGAGGCAACAAGCCATGAATACCGATAAGATTTACGCAGAACAGCTTACCAACGAGTATGCACCCAAGGACACCTCAAAGGTGGTGGCCCTCCGCAAGCTGGATAACAAAGCCAAGCTCCCGCCACGATTTTCACCTACACCTTCGGCATCATTACCGCACTGGCGGCAGGCGAGGGATGTGCCTTTCCATGAAGGTCATCGGCAGCGGAGCGACAGCCATGTTCGTTCTCGGCGTCATCGTGGGCATTATTGGACTGCTGGGCATGGGCATCAACGATCCCATCTGCAAAAAGCTGCTGGCGCAGGGCAAGCAGAAATATGCCTATGCGATCATGGAGCTGGCCAAAGAGATCAGCGAACAGTAAGCCGTGGGACGGGCAAGGAAGCTCCTGCAAAAGCTGCTGCATCTCCTATTACGGGACACTACTTCAACGACCTTGCTTTTCGCGGAAGCATCAGCATCTATCAGGGAATTGCGGTCAACCTTTTCTATGTGGTGTTCCGCGTCATGGCTGCCATCCGCTATGCCTCGGTATGGTTTCTCTCCATGGCGGTCAACAGCAAGCCCCGCACACCATTGATTTACTCCACATGACCTACGCCCAGCAGAGCATGATCGGCTCCGGCGGCTATATGCCGGCGGATGTGCGGGATGTGCAGGAGATCATGTCCTGCGGCAAGTGGGATTTGGAGCGCATCATCACCCATGAGTTTCCGCTGGTTGAATGAGAACAGGCCATCCGCACAGTGGGGCGATGTTGACCACGCTGGAAATGTCATTGTAAAAATAAACGTCTGATGCACATTTATGCTATGTTCCTCCATGAGTGGCAGTAAACCTGTCTCTTACAGAGGGACATAGTCTTTTTGTATAGATGGAAGCACAGGCGGGCATGGATATCTCTGTTCTACAGGAACAACCGCTACCAGAATTTTTTCTTCTTGCAGATCCACAGGCTCAGCGCAACGATCGCAGCGCTCACCGCAATGATCGCCGGGTATCCATATCGCCAATGCAGCTCCGGCATCCCCGAAAAGTTCATCCCGTACCAGCCGGCAATCAGCGACAAAGGCAGAAAAATCGTCGTTACGATCGTCAAAATCTGCATAATGCGATTCTGACGGATATCAATTTCCGACTGAAAAGCGATTGGATTTGCGTACAGTATTCACGCAAAAGCTGGGATTCCTCCCGCAGCCGGATCACGCGCTCTTCAAAAAGATGGAAAAGTCCGCACTCCTCCTCGGTGAAGAAGCCATTTTCATTTTCCCGCAATTCACAGGCTACGTCGTCAAGCTGGGAATAGTAGCGATACCACGTCATTGTTTCTTTGCGTAACGCACTCATAGGCGCGCTGAAATCATCAAGAGTACCTGCCAGCACCCGTTCCTCCAGCGCTTCGGCATGATCCTCGATTTCCTCCAGCCGGTGCAGATCCTTGCCAATCAGCAGTTCAAAGAAATTGTAGAGAAATCGCCCCACGCTGTGTTCCATCAGACGCTTTTCTTTCACAATATGCCTGATATACGGCTCAATCATCTCGCCGTCATCCACCAGCACCACCCGTTCCTGTGTCACAAGATAGCCGCAGCGGAGACGAGCGCCGTCCCTGCGGACAAGCGGCAGAGCCAACGTTCCACTCAGACAGCCAGAGCGGGCCTCGGCTTTGCAGACATGGGCATCTCTGCCGCTGGGCGTATGGCACAGCACATTGTCAAGCCCCGGCAGCGCCGTTTCATGTACCAGCTCCTCTGAGTTGAGCAGAACCACCGCTGCTCCAGCCTGCTCCGGCGTATGGTCAAGCGGCTCCAGCGTATTACCGATCATATACCACTTCATGTTATTACCCCCGGATCTCCTGAAGTGAGAAACACTCCCACTCCACAAATATTCTCTTTATCATAGCGGATTCTCACGTAAACTGCAAGGAATGCTTTGCAGCACTCCATTTTCTCCACTCCGATCCAAGTCTGCTTGATCTGGCTGGGTGTGCGCCGCTTCAAGGAATAAACGGAGGGATTAAAACGATTTGCCGTTCTGCAAAGTAAGCGTCAAGTGTAGCGGCGGATTGAAGGTTTCCCGTGAAAATGAGAGAATATCAAGGATACCGCAAGCTGCCGGAACGCATCCGAGTGGTGGGCTGCGCAGCTCATGCCCGACGTAAATTTGATGAGGCACTGACCGCATTGCCCAAGGAACAGCAGCAAACCTCCAAGGCAGCAGAGGCGCTGTGCTATTTTGCGAAGCTGTTCCAGTTGGAACAGTCATTTGCGGAATTGAAACCGGAAGAACGCTATACCAAGCGGCTGGAGCAGGCTAAGCCTGTTTTAGACGCTTTATTGGCATGGGCAAATGATCTGATCCCCCGGACAGCGCCGAAATCCGCACTTGGCAAAGCACTGCACTACCTGAAAGAACAAGGGCCATATCTCGTTCGATATCTGGAAGATGGCCGTCTGGAACTGAGCAACAACCGTGCCGAGCGCAGCATAAAGCCCTTTGTTATGGGACGTAAGGGTTGGCTGTTTTCCAATACACCGGTCAGTGCTGTGATCTACAGCCTGATTGAAACAGCTAAGGAGAACGCCCGGATCCCTATCGGTACCTGCTGTGGGTTTTGGAAAGCGCACCTGCTATGGCACTGGAAGGCGATGCCTGGGCCGGGATGCTGACGCCAGCCAATGCACCGGAAACGCACAAAAGCCCCCAGGAGACACAGCCTAATGAGACGAACGAATATTAACACAGTTCTGCGTATGGTGCGGGAGTATCTAAACGGAGATATGAATGAAATTGACTTCTATCCGTATCTTTGATGAAGCTGCGGTATTCAAGTTATTGTACATTATCGATTTGGCTCCCGCCTCTGGCGCCGCCCGGAATCCGATTGGGATTCCGGGCGGCGTTCGATTTACTTACGCTCCTGCCGCAGAGCTGCGTCTGCATCCAGCAGCTGCTGGGAAGCGTCCTCCAACTGCTCCGTCTTTTCGTAGCGGTCGGCCAGACTGCTCTCCACGAGGTTCCCCTGAGAATCGCCGTGGAAGGCAAGCTTCAGCAGAATCGGCGTCAGGATCGTACCGCCGACCACCGTGATGACCACCGGGGTCATCATCGCCGCGCTGAGTACGCCCATGGCAAGGCCGCGGTTGGCTACAATCAGCGCCACTTCGCCGCGGCAGACCATGCCCATGCCCACCTGCATACTCTCCCGGCCGGTAAAGCCGCAGGCTTTTGCGCCCAAGCCGCAGCCCACCAGCTTGGAAATAACGGAGATCACCAGCAGCAGAATGGAAAAAATCAGCATCCCGCTGCTGACGCCGTCCAGCTTTACATTGATGCCGATGGCGGCGAAAAACACCGGCGTCAGCAGCAGATACCCCAGCGGGTTATACTTGGACTGGATGTACGTTCCCTTGGGCGTGCAGGCCACAGCAAGGCCGGCGGCATAGGCGCCGGTAATATCCGCCACGCCGAAAAACTCCTCGGCGCAGTAGGCCATCACCAGGCACAGCACAAACGCCAGCACGGAATTGCGGTGGGTCGCCCAGCCGCCCTGCCGCTTCAGCATCCAGCAGAACAGGCGGTTTGCGCCATAGCCCAGCGCCAGAGCAAACACGAAGAATCCCACGATTTTCAGCAGCACCACGGCAATGCTCTCGTCGCCGCCTGCCAGACTGCTGACCAGCGTCAGGGCGATCATGCCCAGCACATCGTCGATCAGGGCGGCCGCCAGAATCGTATTGCCTACCTTGGTCTCCAATTTGTGCATCTCTTTCAGCGTTTCCACGGTAATGCTGACGGAAGTTGCGGTGAGGATCGTACCGATGAACACGTTTTCCAGCATCCCGGTGCTTTCAATCAGTCCCGCCGCAGCAGCGCCGCAGGCCAAAGCCGCACCCATGACCAACGGCACGATGACGCCCAGCAGCGCCACCAGAAAACCGGCCTTTCCGCTGTGCTTCAATTCGTTGATGTCGGTTCCCATACCGGCGGAAAACATCAGGACAATGACGCCCAGTTCGCTGAGCTGCGATATGAACTCCGTTTCCGTCAGGATATTCAGACCGGCAGGACCAAGGATCAGGCCAGCCAGCAAAGCGCCCACCACCTGCGGCATCTGGAAACGCTGGGCGCCGTTTTCGTGATGCACGGCAGAGATGAGCATACCGCAGGAATCGATGCCCATCATGGGGCGGGGCGGGAGGTTGGTGATGGCGATGCAGGTCTTTCCAACCAGCTCTTCCGGCTCATAATACTCGTGAATACCGCTCAAAATGACCCGATCTACGCCGGTTCCGTCGTCCAAAACGAACTTTAAGAGCTTTTTGGACTTCTTCACAGCTTCGCATTCCTTGACCTTTACGGCACGGAAATCACTCTTGGAGAAGGTGTCAAAATCCACCTGATCCTGGAACAGTGGCTCGATCTGAACATTGGAAAAATCGATTTTTTCGGGGGCTTCAGGAACCGCCTGAGCAGCCGCCGCAGGAGCCGAAACTTCCTTGGAACCCTTCTTGTCGGAGTCCAACGGCTTCATGGTCGGGAACAGGATGACCTCCCGGATGGTGTCCGTGCCGGTAAAGAGCATAACGGCGCGGTCGATGCCCATGCCCATGCCGCCGGTGGGGGGCATGCCGTACTCCATGGCGGTGAGGAAATCCTCGTCCAGCATCTCGGTCTCGTCATCGCCCCGCTCCCGCTGCTCCACCTGCTTTTCAAAGCGCTCCCGCTGGTCGATGGGGTCGTTCAGCTCGGAATAGGCGTTGCCCATCTCGCTGCGGCAGATGAAGAACTCAAAGCGCTCCGTCAGCCGGGGATCGGCAGGGCTGCGCTTGGTCAGGGGACTGACCTCCACGGGGTACATGGTGATGAAGGTAGGCTGCACCAGATGCTCCTCCACCTTCTGGTCGAAGCAGGCGTACAGGGCGTTGCCCCAGGTCTTTTCCGCGGCGTCTGCCAGCTCGATGCCCTTGGCCTTGGCGGCGGCCACAGCCTCGGCGTCGTCGGTGATGGCGTCAAAGTCGATGCCCACGTACTTCCGCACGGCCTCCACCATGGTCATGCGGGGCCAGCCGGGGGTCAGGTCGATCTTCTCGCCCATCCACTCCAGCTCATAGGTGCCCAGGTACTTCTGGGCGAAGGTGGTGTACACGCCCTCAGCGATGTCCATCATGTCGTGGAAATCGGCATAGGCCTGATACAGCTCCACCGTGGTGAACTCGGGGTTGTGCTTGGGGTCCATGCCCTCGTTGCGGAAGATGCGGCCGATCTCATACACCCGGTCCATACCGCCCACGATCAGCCGTTTCAGGGGCAGTTCGGTGGCGATGCGCATATACATGTCGATGTCCAGGGTATTGTGGTGGGTGACAAAGGGACGGGCAGCAGCGCCGCCGGCGATGGTGTTCAGCACCGGGGTCTCTCCACCTCGATGTAGCCCATGTTGTCCAGATAATCCCGCAGGTGCTTGATGAACTGGGAGCGAATGACAAAGTTCTTCTTGACCTCCGGGTTCACCATCAGATCCACATAGCGCTGCCGGAACCGCAGCTCCTTGTCGCTGAAGGCCGTGGAACTTCTCCGGCAGGGGCAGCAGGGATTTGGAGAGCAGGATGACGTTCTTGGCCCGGACGCTCATCTCGCCCCGCTGGGTGCGGAATACCTCGCCCTCAACACCAACAATATCGCCGATGTCGTACTTCTTGAACTTCTTGTAAACGGCTTCGTCCATCTCGTCCTGCCGGGCATAGAGCTGGATGCGGCCGTCCCGGTCCTGAAGGTCGCAGAAGGACACCTTGCCCATGCCCCGCTTGCTCATGAGGCGGCCGGCCACCTTGACGGCCTTGCCCTCCATGGCGTCAAAGTTGTCCTTGATCTGCTGGGAAGTAGCGTCCCAGTCAAAGCGGGTGACGGCAAAGGGGTTCTCCCCCCTCCGCCTGAAGTGTTGCCAGCTTTTCCCGGCGGATGCGGGTCTGCTCGGACAGGCTCAGCTCCGGTTGGGCCTGCTGATTCTTCTGTTCAGCCATAATCCTTCTCCTTAGTGTTCGATCTTCACAACGGTGTAATGGATATTGCCGAAGGGTGCCTCCACCACAACGTCCTGTCCCTCTTTCGCGCCCAGAAAGGCCTTACCGAAGGGGGACTCCTCAGAGATGATGCCGTGCATGGGATCGGACTCCTGAGATCCAACGATCCTGTAGCTGGCCTCCTTGCCGTCCGTCCCTTTCACCGTGACCGTGCAGCCGATGGTGATGACATCCGAGGGAGCGGACTCATCCACAATGACCACGTGCTGCAGGATCACTTCCAGCTCGGCGATCCGGGAGTAGAGCTTGCCCTGCTCGTTCTTTGCCTCGTCATATTCGCTGTTCTCGCTGAGGTCGCCGAACCCGCGGGCGATCTTGATCTGCTCGGCCACCTCGTCGCTGCGGGTTGTTTTGAGGTAGTTGAGTTTCCTGCCCAGCTCGTCCTTGCGAGCCTGACTCATCTTGTATTCTTTTTTCCATATCGGCTGTTTCCTTTTCATTCGTTTGGCCCATTCTGCGCTGTTCCCTGCACATAATACGCCTAATTTACCATGGTTTTGTATTATAATAGGTGTCTCCCGGATTGTCAAGGGCTAAACGCACCGGGATCACGCCGGTTCCGCAGGATCTGCGGCGCTTTTCAGCTGCACGGATACCTGTCCCGGCCGCAAAACCCCCGTTTCCCACAGGACGGACAGCAGCTGTCCCCGGTTTGCCTGCTCCGGCAGGCGGGCTTCGATCTCCGGCGGCAGTGTCAGGTGGGGCATGGGAACGTCTCATCGTACAGCGGCAGGAAGCTCTCCCCCCGGCGCTCCGCCACGTCAAAGGCCAGCTGAATATCCGCCGTCTCCCCGGCGCCGGGATGCAGCAGCAGTGACACGCCGTATTCCCGCCGCAGGCGAAGGCAAAGCTCCTCCCCGCCATACGGCACCTCCATCAGCAGATACCGATGCCGGAGGGCCAGCTCCGTCACCGTCCGCACCACCTCGCCGGAGAGGGCGTTGGCCGTTACCAGCACCCGGGCCCCGGCGGGATTCTTTCCCCGGAGCCACAGCAGCTGGCCGCACCAGTCCGCCGCCAATGGCCCCCGGGGGGGGCAGCGTCCCCGCCGGACGCAGGCCCTCCGGCAGCGCGTCTGCCGGAACATCGGACGGCAGCACCACCCGTTCGATCCCCTGCCGCAGCAGCTTCTTTCCGGCGCTGCGGAGCTTCCGCCGTTCCGCGGCGGCAGACATCCGCTCTCCCCGGCTCATGTCCGCACAGAGAAAACGGACGTGCAGAATATTGACTTCCCTGAGTGGAATGGGACGCAGAAAACGCCCCTCCTGATTCCAGCGCAGCAATCCGACCATAAAATCATCCTCCTGCCCCATGGTATGGGGCAGGAGGATCTTTCAGAACGCCTTATTTCTTTTCAGCTCGCTGAGGATGCAAAGCCCCATGGCCAGCACCGGGGAAAAGCACCCGCAGGCACGGGAAGCCTTGGGGATCGCCAAGGTGAATATTTGCGTCCGCAACCAGTCCCACAAACCACGCCGCCAGCGTGGATACAACCGCTTTCAGATACACGATCTCTGCTCCTTTCCTTATGTGCCAACGGATGTGCCGGAAAAGGGTGTATCCGCTGAGATAGCCCTTTCTCGGCTTCGCGCCGTGGCTCAGGGGTTCACCAGCACGCCGTTTTCCACCACCTCAAAGTGCAGATGGGGGCCGGTGGAGTGGCCGGTGGAGCCGGTGATGCCGATGGTCTGTCCCTGCTGGACATAGGTACCCACGCTGACCTTGATACTGCTCATGTGGGCGTACAGGGTGGTGTTGCCGGTGCCATGGGAAATCACCACATAGTTGCCGTAAGAGCTGGAACGCCTGGCCACGATCACTGTGCCGGCCTTGGCGGCATACACCGGGCTGGTGTAGCCCACCCGCGCGATGTCGGTTCCCTTGTGGTTTGTAGAACCAATGCCGCCGGGAGATGTCCGTCCGACCACCGTGGAGGTGATGTACCGGCTGTCCACCGGCCAGATATAGCCGCCGGGGTTGGTGTTGTATTTCTTCCCCTGGGCTTTCATCTGTTCTTCCAGCTGCTTTTGCAGCTGCTGCGCCTGCCGCCGGATACGGGCCTCATCGGCTTCCAGCTCATCCAGCGTCGCCTGATATTCCGCGGCGTTGTCGTCGATCTCCTTGACCAGCTTGTTGGCCTCGTCCCGCTGGGCGCTGAGCTGCTTTTTCTGCGTTTCAAGCTCCGCCTTGACGCTGACCAGATCCCTGCTGGCTTCCAGCCCGGTTTTTCTTCTCCTCGATCTCCGCCTGAAGATTTTGAAGATCCTGAATCACCTGCCGGTCATAGTCCATGATCTCGTTTACGATATCCAGCCGGCCCAGCAGGTCGGAAAAGCTGGTGGCCTTGAACAGCACCGACCAGTAGCTCACCGTCCCCTGCTCCTCCATCTCCCGCACCCGCTTGCAGAACAGCTCATACTGGGCTTCCTCCCGCTGCTGGGCGTCCGCCAGTTCCGCTTCCGCCTGCGTAATCAGGGGTGTTGTAGTCGGAGATCTGGGATTCCGTGTTGCTGATCTTGGCGGCGGTATTGGCGATCTGGTCATCCAGCAGGCTCTTTTTTCTGGACGGCCGCCGCCTTATCGTCCTTCAGATCGCTGAGCTTGCTCTGGATCTCCTTCTGCTGCTTATCCAGATTGGAGGCGTCGTTCTTCAATGCGTCGATATCCGCCTGTGTGACCTTGGCGGCCATAGCAGGGGCGGTATTTCCCGTCAGCAGCAGGACGGCGCACAGCAGCGCCGCGCAGCCCCGCAGGAAGCGTTGATGTTTCTTCATAGCGCGCCTCCCCTTATACCCTGAAGGAACCGCCGGATAGCGGAAAGGCTGCCGCCCACGCCGATCAAAACGCCGGCACCCAGAAACACGCCGCCCACCGGCTTCCACAGCTGCCGGAACGGCACGATGGAAAGCAGCTGTAACGTATCATTATTGGCCACGCCTTTGGCGATGGCCTCGTACAGCCCCCATTGCAGCAGGAACGCCAGCACCGCGCCGGTCAGTCCCAGCATAAAGCCCTCATACACGAAGGGCCAGCGGATAAAGCCGTTGGTAGCGCCCACCATTTTCATAATGGCGATCTCCTCCCGCCGGTCAAAGGTGGTCAGCTTGATGGTGTTGGAAATGATGAATACCGACACCACAAACAGCACCGCGATCAGCGCCACGCAGATCACGGTGGCGATGTTGCGGACGGTGATAAAGCCGTTGGTCAGCTCCGCATAGGCGCTGATGCCGCCCACGCCCTCCACATTCGGATCTTCTCCACCGTTTCGCTTTGCAGCCGCAGATCCTTTACCTTGATGGCAAAGCGGTCCCGGAGGATATTGGGGTCCAGATCCTGAAAATACTCCTCGTCCGGGTGCTCGGAGATAAAATTCTCCATAGCCTCTTCCCGCGAGATAAAGGTGGCAGAGGCCACATTGTCCACCGCTTCCAGCTTGCTCTGCATGGCTTTGGCCTGTTCCTCCGTATAAGTGTCGTCAATGAAGGCCAGAATTTCGTTTTCGCTCTCCACCTGCTTGAGATTGGCGTTGGCATTGACCGCCACCAGCGTGAAGGTTCCCATAATCAGCAGGCAGGCCACGGTGATGCCAATGGCGGCAAAGGACATGAAGCCGTGGCTGAACATATTGGAAAGGCCTCATGGAGAAAAAGTAGCTGAAAACAAAGCTTACCCATGGATATGCCCTCCTACATAGCCGCCTACGCTGTCGTTGACAATGCGACCCTGATCGATGGTGATGACGCTTTTCAAATTTGTTCACCAGATCCTTCTCATGGGTGACCACCAGCACCGTCGTCCCCAGCTGGTTGATCTTCACCAGCAGGGTCATGATCTCCATGACCGCCGGGTCCCAGATTGCCGGTAGGCTCGTCGGCAATGATGGTGCTGGGGTTGTTCACCAGCGCCCGGGCAATGGCCACCCGCTGCTGCTCGCCGCCGGACAGCTCACTGGGGTAGTTCTGTGCCTTTTCTCCAGTCCCACCAGCAGCAGCATAGGCAATACGGGTCTTGATCTCCTTCATGGGCATTCCCACGGCCCGCATGACAAATTCCAGATTTTCATACACGGTTTTTTCTCGATCAGGCGGAAATCCTGAAAAATGACCCCCAGCGTCCGGCGCATCATGGGGATCTGCCGCTCGGAAATGTTGCTGACCGAGAAGCCGTTGATCATGATGCGGCCCGCCGTGGACCTCTTTAAGCATTTTTATAAAGGTGGACTTTCCGGAGCCGGAAGGCCCCACCAGGAACACAAATTCCCCATCCTCAATGGTCGTGCTGATACCCCGGATGGCCTTTGGTACCATTTGGATATTCCATTTCCACGTCTTTCAGGCGGATCATCAGTACTCTCCTTATCTATTGTTCAAGCGGCCTGACCCGCCGGGGATCAGGTCGACATAATTCCGTACCTGATAGCATTATATACGGCTTTTCGGGACTTTGCAACAATCCCGCCGCAGATTCTTTCCAAACTTTTTCCGGCGGGATCCGCCGGCGAACGCGGAAAAGCGGCGGCACAGCCTCCGCCGTGCCGCCGCTTCTTTTCCTAACAGCGAATACCGCCCGGACATTTTCAGACGGGCAGCTTACCATGTCTCCAGACCGCAGGCGTTTGCCTGCTCCATGGCTTTGACTAGATGATAGACAAACCGGCATACCGGCAGCTCTACGCCGCGGCTGCGTCCCAGCTCCAGCGCTTCTCCGATCAGCATATCGATCTCCGTAGGCCGCCCGGCCTGCAAGTCCTGCGCCATACTGCAAAGGCCGTCGCCGGGATAGGGATCAAAATATCCGTCCAGCGCCCGGATATCCGCTTCCGACAGGGCAACGCCGCAGGCGTTTGCCAGCCGAACGATCTCCTCCATGATACATTCCAGCGCCGCGCCGGTTTCCGGCAGCTGTTGGAACCACCGGTGGCGGCACCGCAGAATGGATTCCACCGTGTTGAACGCAGCGTTGAACATGTATTTCCGCCAGATGTCCAGCAGGATCTCCCGGCTGATGCGGCAGGAAACCACCCCGTCCAGCAGGTCAGTGAATCTCCTGAATCCTGTCCGTAACAGAGCCGTCCCGCTCCCCCGATGCAGATGTCGCCAACCGGCTGGAACTCCACATGAGAGCCGCACTTTCTGGCGTTAAGACGGCTCATGCAGTAGATCAGGTGATCTGCCCCGATCCGCCGCGCCAGCACCTCCTCGCTGGTAAGGCCGTTCATCAGGCTCATCACCACCGTGTCCTGGCCGGTCTCGGCGGCCGCATCGTCCAGCGCATCCTCCAGCTGATACCCTTTCACCGCAACGATCAGCAGTTTGGGCGGCGGCTCCGCCCCGGGCTCGGCGACGTGCAGATCATAGTGGACGCCGTTGATCCAGATGCCCTCCGCTTTCAGCCGCTGCGCCCGCTGCCCTCTTGCCAGAATCCGCACCCGGCAGGGCTTTTCCCATCAGCGCGCGGAAGGCAATGCTGCCCTCCGCGCCCAAGCCCAGAATACTGACCTCGGTAAGTTCCATGCCCTTTTACCCCTTTGCCAGTGCGTCCCGAAAGACCTGTCCCATAATGGTCATGCCCCGCGTCATGTCCTCCTCCGACGCATTGGAGTAGTTCAGCCGCAGGCAGCGGCGCTCATTGCCGTCTGCGAAGAAGGTGCGTCCCGGAATGTACGCCGCCTTATGCGCCGCCATGGTGGGCAGCAAAGCGTCCGTGTCGATCCCCTCCGGCATGGTGACCCACAGGAACAAGCCGCCGCAGGGATGCGTCCACCGGGATCCCTCCGGGAATTCAGAGGCCAGCAGCGCCAGCATCCTGTCCCGGCGTCCCCGGTACAGGTCATTCAGACGGCGGATGTTTGCGTCCAGATCATTGTGTTCCAGATAGGTGTCCACCACCATCTGCGTCAGGGTACTGGCCTGTAAATCGGCGCATTCCTTGGCGCTTTCATACTTTTCGATCAGTCCCCGCTCCGCCAGCATCCAGCCCAGCCGGATGCCGGGGCTGAGCACCTTGGAAAAGGAACCCATGTAGGTGACAACGCCGGTGGTGTCCATGGACTTCAGGGTAGGGACCGTCTCCCCCTCATAGCGCAGCTCGCCGTAGGGGTTGTCCTCCAGAATGGGCAGCTCGTACCGCCGGGCAATTTCCAGAATCTGCTTCCGGCGTTCCAGCGACCATGTCCGGCCGGTGGGATTCTGGAAAGAGGGGATGATATACATCAACCGCACTTTGGGGTGGGCTGCCAGCTGGCGCTCCAGATCCTCCGGCACCATGCCGTCATCATCGGTCTCAATGGGCAGCAGGCCGCATTCATAGGAGCGGAACACCGTCAAGGCCGCCAGATAGGTGGGGTTCTCGCAGACCACCAGATCTCCCGGTTCCAGAAAGACCTTGCCCGCCAGATCCAGTCCCTGCTGGGAACCGCTGACGATCAGGATATTCTCCGCCGTGCAGGAAATTCCCTGTCCTGTCAGCCGCTGGGCCAGCTTTTCCCGCAGGGGCAGATAGCCGGAGGAGGGGCCGTATTGCAGGGCCGCGCGGCCCTGCGTGCGATAAACCTCGTCCGTCGCCTGCCGCATGGCCTCCACCGGAAGGATTCCGGCGCAGGCAGACCGCCCGCAAAGGAGATGACCTCCTTCTGGGCGGCCAGAGCCAGCGTCTGGCGCAGGATTTCCGTATCCATCTGTAAAATTCTCTTTGCGAAATGCATAACAATGAACCTCCCCTGTTCAGGTAAACAGCGGCAGCGCGTTTCGGATCAATTCCACGCAGCCGTCCTCGCCCAGCTGCTGGGAATCCAGCGAGAGATCATACCCGCGGCGTCCCGCCATTCCTCGCCGGTATAGTAATGGTAATAGGCCGCCCGGCGCTTGTCCTCCCTGCGGATGTAGCGGGCAACCTCATGCGTGCTCCACGCCAGGGAATAGGAGGCCACCCGCGCCATGCGGGTCTCCAACGGCGCGTGGATAAACAGCCGCAGCAGCCTGACGTCGGGCTGATCTATCAGCAGATAGTTGGCGCAGCGTCCCAGAATAATGCAGTTTTCCGTGGCGGCCAGTTCCTTGATGATCTTCGCCTGAAAGCTGAACAGGTTCCGCGTGGAAATGTAGTCGTCGCTGTCCGGCGGCAGGATCTCGCCGGTATAGACCTTTTCGGCGGCGGAGAGCATCTCCTTCCAGCCGACGCGTTCATCGGCCGCGCCGAAAAGCCGCTCATGGATCCCGCTGACCTCCGAAGCCTTCCGCAGCAGATCCCGGTCATAGTAGGGAATGTTCAACTCCTCAGACAGTCTGCGGGTGATATCGTGACCGCCGCTGCCGGTCTCCCGCGCAACGGTAATAACATAATGTTTCATATTCCGTGCCTCCCTTTACGCGCCCAGATAGGCCTTGCGAACCCGGTCGTCGGCCGCCAGATCCGCCGCCGCGCCCTCCATGGAGATGGTTCCTGTTTCCAGCACATAGGCCCGGTCGCTGACGGCCAGCGCCATTTTGGCGTTCTGCTCCACCAGCAGGATGGTGATGCCGCTCTCATGCAGCTCCTGGATCATGGCAAAAATTTCCTTGACCAGCAGAGGGCTTAGTCCCATGGACGGCTCGTCCATCAGCACGATGCGGGGATCGGTCATCAGCGCCCGGCCGGTGGCCAGCATCTGCTGCTCGCCGCCGGAAAGGGTGCCGGCCAGCTGCCGGCGGCGCTCCTTCAGGCGGGGGAAGTGTCCGTAGACCCGCTCCATGTTTTCCGCCACCCGTCTGGTGTCCGAAATGGTATAGGCTCCCATTTTCAGATTTTCCTCCACAGTCATCTGGGCAAAGACATGGCGGCCCTCCGGCACATGGGACAGCCCCAGCCGGATGATGGTGTTGGCGGGCACGGCCTGCAGATCCGTGCCGTCCAGCGTGATGGAGCCGGAGGAGGCCCGCAGCAATCCGGAGATGGTGTGCAGCGTGGTGGTCTTCCCGGCGCCGTTGGCGCCGATCATGGAGACCAGCTCTCCGTCCTGTACGGTGAGGGAGATCCCCTTGAGGGCGTGAATCGCGCCGTAAAATACGTGCAGATCCTTGATTTCCAGCATATCTGTTCCCTCCCTTATTCGCCGAGATACGCGGTAATGACACGGGGGTTGGCGGCGATCTCCTCCGGCAGGCCGGAGGCGATGGTCTGGCCGTAGTCGATGACCTGAATCCGCTGGCACACGTTCATTACCAGGGACATATCGTGCTCAATGAGCAAAATGGCGATGCCGAACCGGTCCCGGATGGTGTTGATGCAGGAGAGCAGCTCTGCGGTTTCTGTGGGGTTCATACCGGCAGCAGGCTCGTCCAGCAGCAGCACCTTCATGTTGGTAGCCAGTGCGCGGGCGATCTCCAGCTTGCGCTGCTGCCCATAGGGCAGGCTGGCGGCGGCGATGTCCGCCTTATCCCGCAGGCCGCAGATCTCCAGCAGGTCCATGGCCTTTTCCGTGATCTCCTGCTCCGCCTTCCAGAATTTCTGCGTGCGGAACGTGGCGTCCAGCAGGTTGTAGTGCAGATCCTTGGTAAAGGCCACCTTCACGTTTTCGATGACCGTCATATCCGTAAACAGCCGGATATTCTGAAAGGTCCTGGCGATCCCGGCCTCCACGAACTGGTGGACCTTTTTGCCGTTCAGAGGGATGCCGTCCAGCAGGACGGTGCCTTCCGTGGGGACATATACGCCGGTGAGGAGGTTGAAAACCGTGGTTTTCCCGGCGCCGTTGGGGCCGATGAGGCCCACCAGCTCCCCGGAGCAGATGGAAAGGTTGAAATCCTGCACGGCGTGCAGACCGCCGAAGGAAATGCCCAGATGCTTTGTCTCCAGCACCGGCTTTTTCAGTGTTTCAGACATGATGTCCGGCCTCCTTCCGCAAGGATTTGCGGGCCATGCGCCCTGCGCGGAGCTTTGCGGGCCACTGAGGAACGTCGCACAGGGCGAATTCCCTGCTGCCCATGATGCCCCGCGGGCGGAACATGATGACGACGATCAATGCAATGGAATACACCAGCATGGGATAGGTAAACACGTTTTGCAAAAAAGGCAGGCAGTGCATGGACCCATGCCCCGTTTTTGATGGCGTAGTTGAGCAGGAACATCACCACCGCCGCGATCACCGAACCGGTGAGGGAGCCCATGCCGCCCACTACCACCATGACCACGATGAACACGGAGTTGAGGATGGAGCCGTTGGTGAAGGCAAAGGAGGTGGTGGCCAGAGCGGCGTTGCAGCAGGCGTACAGCGCCCCGGTGATCCCCGCGAAGAAGGCGGAGATGGTAAAGGTCAGGACCTTGTAATAGTTCACGTTGATGCCGGAGGCGGAAGCGGCGATCTCGTTGTCCCGGATGGCCCGGATGCAGCGGCCGTACTTGGAGCGGACGAACATGAACATACAGGTCATGCAGATGATGATGCTCAGCGCCGCCACCCACAGGTACTTCATCTTTTCATCGTTGGAAAAGCCGAGGCCCGTGGCGTACAGGGACGAGGAGGCTGCCCCCTGAGAAAGCCCCTGCTGCCCGCAGAAGGGCAGGTTGTTGATGAGGTTCACGATGATCATGCCGAAGCCCAGCGTGATGATGGCCAGATAGTCGCCCTTCAGCCGCAGGGCGGGAATGCCCACCAGCAGGCCCAGCAGAGCGGCGGCAGCGCCGGCGGCCAGAATACTCAGGAGCAGAACCAGCAGGAAGGCCGGGCCGGATTTTTCCGTGTAGACCCCCGCCCGCTGAAATGCCAGAGAGATCAGTGCCGCCGTATACGCGCCGACGGCCATAAAGCCGCGGTGCCCCAGAGACAGCTGCCCCAGAAAACCCAGAACCAGATTCAGCGACGCCGCCATGATGATGAGGTAGCTGCACTGCCAGATGGAGGGGGTGATCTTCAGCTTGACGGTATTGCCGCCTAGCAGGCCCATGACGGCCACCGCGGCAAACAGCAGAGCCAGCACCGCGAAGTTGACCAGATAGCGCAGTTTGGTGTTTTTCATACTTTCTCACCCACATTCTTTCCCAGAATACCGGCAGGCCGGAGCATCAGGACCACGATCAGGATCAGATAGACGAAGGTATCCGACATGGAGGAGCTGATATAGGTGTTGGCACCGGACTGAACGATGCCGATCAGCAGTCCGCCCAGCATGGCCCCCGGCAGGGAGCCGATGCCGCCCAGCACCGCTGCCACAAAGGCGTAGATGCCCAGGGTCGCGCCCATGGTGGTATAGACCTTGGGGTACTGGGCGATGTACATCAGCGCCGCCACGGCGGCAAGTCCCGCGCCGATGGCAAAGGTCACCAGAATCGTATGGTTCACATTGATGCCCATCAGCGTGGCAGCCTCCTTATCCTCGGAAACGCACCGCATGGCGCAACCGACCTTTGCTTTCTGGGTAAAGAGGTAGAGCGCTACCATAATCGCGGCGGACACCGCCACGGTGATGACGGTGGCGTGGCTGACGGACACACCGCCGACGGTGAAGGTCTTGGCAAACAGCGTATAGGGGACCTTGGGATCAGGCCCGATGGCGGGAATGGCCTGCGCCAGATTCTCCAGCACAAAGCTCATGGCAATGGCGGTGATGAGGCAGGTCAGGTTGTTGCCGGTTTTCCGGACAGGCCGGTAGGCCAGCAGTTCCACCAGCATTCCCACACAGGCGCAGATGAGAACGGCAGGCACCACGGCCAGCCAGCCGGGAATCCCCGCCGCCATCATGACGGGAATAATGAAAAACAGCGAGTAGCCGCCCACCATAATGAAATCGCCGTGGGCAAAGTTAATGAGCTTGATGATCCCGTAGACCATGGTATAGCCCAGAGCGATCAGGGCGTATACGCTGCCGAGGCGCAGCCCGGTAATCAGGAATTGAATGAATGTGATCATTGGAAAATCCCCTCCTGGAAGCGGATGAAAGAGTACACCCTGCACCGGCACGGAACCGGCATGGTGCGATAAAGCCTGCCCCCATGGACAGAGGCCAGAAAAAACAGCAGCGGGGGAGACGCAGGGTCTCCCGCCGCTTCGCTGCGGAATGGCTGCTGCGATCAGCTGAGGCTCAGCGCCTTGACTGTGATCTTGCTGACGGCGGAATCGCCGTCCTTGTAGGAATAGCCCATCAGAACGCCGTTCTTGATGGGGGTGCCTGTCTCATCGAAGGAGAAAGTGCCGCAGGTGCTGTCGTAAGCGGCGCTGGTATCCGCCAGAGCCGCCTGCACGCTGGCGGCGTCCGAAGCGCCGCAGGCCTCCATGGCGGCTTTATAGACGTACACGGCGTCGTAGGCCAGGGCGTCGAAGTTGTTGGGGGTGTCGCCGTACTTGGCCTCGTAGCTTTCCACAAAGTTCTTGGAAACGTCGCTGGTGGCCAGCTCCGTGGAATAGTGGTTCACAAAGTACACATCGTTGTAGACCGACAGGTCCGCACCGGCGGGAATGGTGGTCTCGGTGCTGTCCACGCCGTCGCCGCCCAGCAGGACGCCGGTGAAGCCTGCGCTGCGGGCCTGCGGCACCAGATAGGGACCCATGACATCGTAGTAGAAGGGCGTAAACACCAGCTCTGCGCCGGCAGCCACCATCTTGTTGAACTGGTTGGTGTAGTCCACCTCGGTCATGGTCGCCACGGATTCCTCAGCGACTACATCCAGACCTCTGTCGGCACAGGCGGCAATAAATGCGTCCCGCAGGCCGGCGGAGTAGGTATCGGCGGAGCAATAGACCACGCCCACCTTGGTGTAGCCCTCGTCCAGCGCATACTGGGCAGCCAGCTCGCCCTGGAAGGAATCCCGGAAGCAGGTACGGAACACATAGTCCATGGGGGTGGTCAGGGAATCCGCCGTGCCGGAGGGAGTGATGAGGACCACGCCCTCGGAGTTTGCAATGGAGGTGATGGCAGAAGTGCAGCCGGAGGTGGCGGAGCCGACCACCAGCTGGATGCCGTCGGAGATCAGGGCGTTCATGGCGTTGACGCATTCGGTGGCGTCTCCCCTGATCGTCCTTGGTCTCCACGGCCAACTGGTATGCGCCGTCGCTGAGGGTGACGCCGCCGGCGGCGTTGATCTCCTCAATGGCCAGCTTCACGCCGTTTTCAATGTGGGTGCCGTAAACAGCCACGCTGCCGGTGAGAGGGCCGATCATGCCCAGCGTAATGGTGCCGTCGCCGGAGGGGGGCGCTGCTGTCAGCATCGCCTGCGCCGCTTTCGGACTGGCCGCCGCAGGCAGTCAGGCTGAGGGCCAGACAGCCCGCCAGCATCAGGGATAACATATTCTTCTTTTTTCATCGGAATTCCTCCTTCTGGTCTGAAAATAACACAAAGGCGTGTGTCCGGAACTTCCGGTCACACGCCTTTGTGTTGCGTCTATCATAAGAGCAATTTTACTTTTTGTCAACTCCCATAACTTCACAAAATACCCATGGAAATCACTTCCATATTTAGCACATGAAACAATTTTCCGTCAAAAAATTTGGTTTTTCCGGGATTTTCCCGCCATAGGCGGCACTATTTATCTCAAAAGTCCGTTTAGCAAGCAGAAAACAGGCAGTTCTACAATATTTCCCCGTTTAAAGCGGAAAAAATATTGTACATTTTACGCAAAGGAACGGCCGATTGAAAAGCGTTCCCTCACGGATCCTGCGCCGAAAAATCAGAACCGTGCCGCGGAAGCGTCCGCCAGCAGCGGCAAAAACCGGCAGACGCTAAAAGCGTCTGCCGGGATCGTCCCATTACAGGGGTTCATTTTTCAGTTTTCAGGAGTCGATGCCCCGGCTGGTGAGGTACTTCTTCACCATCAGCGCCACCTTAAAGGTAATGGCATCGTCAAACTCCCGGAGATCCAGCCCGGTGAGCTTCTTGATCTTCTCCAGCCGGTACACGAGCGTGTTGCGGTGGACGAACAGCTTGCGGGCCGTTTCGGACACGTTCAGATTGTTTTCAAAGAACTTGTTGATGGTGAAAAGCGTCTCCTTATCCAGCGCGTCAATGGGGTTCTTCTTAAAGACTTCCTGTAAGAACATCTCGCACAGGGTCGTGGGCAGCTGATAGATCAGCCGGCCGATTCCCAGATTCTCATAATTGATGACATATTTTTCCGTATCAAAAACTTTGCCTACCTCAATGGCAATCTGGGCCTCCTTATAGCTCTTGGCCAGATCCCGCAGGTGCGTGGCAACCGTACCCATACCCACTACCACAGTACTTTCGCCGTTGACCCGGAGGGCCTCCTCGATCTGAGCGGCGATCTTATTCAGTTCCTTGGCGCCGGCACCATCCGGCAGCTGGCGGATCAGCACCACATCGCCCTCGCCCACGCTGAGAACAAAATCGTTCTGCCGGTCGGGGAACATGGCCTGAATCGTCTCCGTGGGAACGGATTCGCCCTTCTGGAGCGCCCGGACGGTAAACACGCCCCGGCTGACATCCGTAGCCACCCGCAGCTCCTTGGCCCGCATATAGATGTCGCCTAGCATGATGTTGTCGGAGATGATGTCCTTGACAAAGGAGCCGCGGTCGTGTTTCTCCTCATAATAGCTCTTGGCCGCGTTCAGCGCCACCGTCGCCATGGAGCAGATGGTCTTGCTGATCTCATTGTCCCCAAAAGCAAAGGCTGCGTAATCAAACTGATTGCCCCAGCCGCTGAGCGCCTTGAAGGTCTTGCCGTCAAAGCAGACCATGCTCCCGGCCGCACCGTTGACGGCAGCCACATACTCGCTCCAACGCTGACCGATCATGGAAAGCTCGCTGCAGGCAATGACCACGCCCTCGCCGTCAATGACGCCGACAGTGCGATCCGTGTTTTCCTTTAATTGCAGTACGATGTTCTGAAAGATTCTCCCGGACATGACTGTTCCTCCTCAACCACTCAAAATCACGTGGAAACGACCCTCGCAATCAGCTTTGTGCAATGTGTCAATACCGTTATTATAGCGGCTCTTTCAGGGAAATGCAAGTTGTTTTTTCTTTTTTCAACAAAAAATCGCTTTATTTTTTGTTGAAGTTTCGATTTTTTTCTGCTTCTCCAACAGCTATTTCCAGACCGCGCACTTCATCCTCTGTTAAAAGCGCCAGCTTCCCCGCGGAAGCGCCCGAATCAATGTCAAATTGCCCATGCGGACCCGTTCCAGATAGAGAACCGGCTTCCCAAGGTACGCCATCATCCGCTTGATCTGGTGGAACTTTCCCTCCCGGATGGTGATGTGGGCCTCCCTGCCGCCGGTGTTCGGCAGGATCGCCAGCTCTGCGGGCTGGCAGTCCAGCCCGTCGTCCAGATGCAGCCCCGCTTTCACCGCCGCGCAGTCCGCCGCGGTCAGGCGCCCCTCCACACGGACGCCATACTCCTTATCTACGTGCTTTTTCGGGGACAGCAGGTCATGGGCCAGATCTCCCTGATTGGTCAGCAGAAGCAGCCCCTCCGTATCCTTATCCAGCCGCCCCACCGGGAAGAGATGCTGCCGCTGAAGCTCCTGCGGCAGCAGATCCAGCACCGTAGCGCCGCGGCCATCCTCCGTAGCAGAGAGATATCCTGCGGGCTTGTTCAGCATCACCCATGTATACCGCCGCCAGGTCAGCCGTTCCCCGTTGACGGTGATCTCCGCCGTTTCCGGGTCCGTTTTTTCCTCGGCGGAGCGGGCCGCAGCGCCGTTCACCGTTACCCGGCCCTGACGCACCAGCTCCTTCACCTCCCGCCGGGACCACCGCCCGGTGGAGGCAATGATTTTATCCAGACGCTGGGCTGCCATAGCCGTTCCTCCCCTGTTTTCTTTTGGATTTGTAAGCCGATTTTATCATACTCCGCAGGCAAATGGAATAGAAACAAGCAGGAGGGATGACTATGATGATCCAGACGGTTCGACTGACACGAAAAAAAGCGGCGCTGGCCGTGATTGCAGCCGGTACGGTTCTGGCTGCGCTGATCCTGATTCTGGGCCGCGGCGGCAGCGGAGAGGAACCGTCCCGCCCCCAGCTGACCGGCAACGCGGAGCGGGTGGCCTACTTGCAGGAAATGGGCTGGCAGGTGGAAGAGGAGCCTGTCACCACCCTGCAATTCCTGCTGCCGCCCCAGCTGAAGGGGGACTATGTAGCCTACAACGCGCTGCAAAAAAGTCAGGGTTTCGATCTGGAGCCGTGCTGCGGCAAGCAGGTGACCCGGTATACCTATACCGTCACCAACTACCCGCAGCGGCCTGACGGGGTGCAGCTGAACCTGTACGTCTGCGAGGATCTGCCGGTAGCCGGGGATGTGGTCTGCACCGGGGCCGACGGGTTCCAGAATACGCTGGTATTCCCCGGTGAGGCAGGGGAATCGTTCCGCTGAAAATACTCAGGCAGCCCATATCACATGGGCTGCCTGAGACTGGCCATCAACTCGAAAATGCTGTGCGGCGGCGGAAAAACTTACGGCAGCGTGTCGAAAGGCTTTTTCAACACGCTGCCGCTTCCATTATTCGCCCATCACCTGAAACACGATGTCCCGCACCCGGTCACGGGTGTCGCACTCCACCAGCGTCAGATTCTGCCACGGGCCAAGGGTCAGGCGTCCCTGCACAAACGGCACCGTAATGAACGGTGACAGCAACAGCGCCTTGATGTGGGATGAGCCGTTGTCATCGTGCCATGTATCATGGTGCCGGTAAGGGATCACCCGCCCCTTTTCGTCCTGATAGGGAGAGAACACATCCAGCGCCGCCTTGAGATCATGTCCCACCAGTCCCGGCTCATATTCCAGCGTGGTCAGCGCCGCCACGCCGCCGGTGGTAAAGCCGGTAATGGTTCCGGCGGAGATCCCCTTTTCCCGGCAGGCGGCTTCCACCGCGTGCCGGAAGTCCTCCGTTACGTCGATCATCCCCATATGCGCTTTGGTGTGATAGGTTCTGGTTTCCGTGTAAACTGCCATACCGGTGCTCCTCTCTTGTTCCGATTCTTATTTTGTGCTATCCTGTCAGATGCGGAATCGCATTTTCAGGCAGGAGGTTTTCCCATGAGCGGATATATTTTCGGCGCTTTTTATGATATTACCCGGCGGATCCCTGCCGGAAAGGTGGCCACCTACGGTCAGATCGCCCGTCTGGCGGGGATGCCCCGCTGTGCAAGAATGGTGGGCTACGCCATGGCCGCCTGCCGGGACCCGTCGGTTCCCTGCCACCGGGTGGTAGACCGCTTCGGCGGTACCAAACGCTGCTTCGGCGGTACCAAACGCTGCTTCGGCGGTACCAAACGCTGCTTCGGCGGTACCAAACGCTGCTTCGGCGGTACCAAACGCTGCTTCGACGTCTACGCCCCCGGCACCCAGCGCGCCCTGCTGGAAGCAGAGGGCGTTCCCTTCACCCCGGACGGCCGGGTGGATCTCACCGCCTGCCTGTGGGACGGCAAATTGTATTGATTGTTCCCTTTTTACATACAAACGCCGGCAGATGCCGGCGTTTGTCCGCTTTATCGCAATATTACAGCGAATTCAGTTTTCCCCCGTCCGGCAGCGTGCAGTCCACCGCCGCCCGGTCTGTCCGGATGGACTTGCACAGGGCGGATACCGCCTGATGCCGGGGATCCGCCTTGTAGCGTTCCAGCGCCGCCTGATCCGCAAATTCTGAGATCAGAACCGCGTCATAGTCGCTGCGCTCCGTGCCGCGAAGCACCTCGCAGCGCTTCAGCTCCGGTATTTCGCCGTACAGGCCCTGCAGGCCGGTGAGAAACAGCTCCCGTTCCGTTTCCGTTCCCGGACGGAACTTCCACATGACAATATGCCGCAGCATCTCACACGCCCCGCTTGGCGTTGTATGCGGCCACGCCCTTGCCCACCAGCTGGATAGCACGGCGCAGATAGTCGCAGTTCTTCACATAGGCAATGCGGATCTCGCTGCGGCCCTTGGCAGGATCGGCATAGAAGCCGCTGCCGGGAGCGTACATCACCGTGTCGCCGTTGTCCTCAAACTCTTCCAGCAGGAAGTACTGCAGCTTTTCCGCGTCGTCCACCGGCAAGGTGGCCATGATATAGAATGCGCCGTCGGGCACGCTGAAGGTAACTCCGGGGATCTTGGCCAGCTCCTCCACCACGGCGTCCCGCCGCTTTTTGTACTCCGTGCGGACGTTTTCAAAGTAGCTGGGCTCCACGGAACGGTACATGGCTGCCGCACCCAGCTGGTCGATGGTGGCAGGGCAGAGACGGCCCTGGCACAGTTTCATGGCCTGTGCCATGAACTCCTTATTCCGGGAAATCATGGCGCCGATACGGGCGCCACAGGCGGAGAACCGCTTGGAGATGGAATCCGCAATGATGAGGTTCTCCTTGGCGTCCTCAAAGGAAGCAAAGGTGGTCAGGCCCTGCCCCTCATAGAAGAACTCGCGGTACACCTCGTCCGCCACAAGGAACAGGTTGTGCTCCTTGACAACGTCCACAATGGTCTGCATCTCCTCATGGGTCAGCACCACACCGGTGGGGTTGCCGGGGTTGGTCACCATGATGCCGCGGGTATGCTCGTTGATCAGAGACTCAATGCGGGCCTTGTCCGCATAGCGGTAGCCCTCCTCCGGGGAGGTGGGAATGGGCCGGATGGAACCGCCGGTCATGTAGGCGAAGGTATTGTAGTTGGCGTAGAAAGGCTCCGGCACCAGCAGCTCGTCGCCGTCGTCCAGAATGGTGGCCAGCACGAATTCCAGCGCTTCACCGGCGCCGGAGGTCACCAGAATGTCGCTCCGGTCCAGCTTGATGCCGATCTTTGCGTAATAGCCGCGGACGGCATCCAGATATTCCGGCAGGCCCGGCGTGGGGGCATATTCCAGCACCGGCTTCTTGAAGTTCCGAACCGCTTCAAAGAAAGCGTCCGGTGTTTTGATATCCGGCTGGCCGATATTCAAATGATAAATGGTACGGCCCTTGGCCTCTGCCTCCGCCGCGCAGGGATTGAACTGGCGCACAGGGGACAGCTGGCATTTCTGAACCTTACTGGAAAATTTCATGGGAATACTCCTCCTTCAAAGTAAAAAGAATCGCCCCTGACCACTTGTCAGGGGCGAAATAGTCATTCACGGTACCAACCCTGATCTATCCGACACGCACGATCCCGGATATCTCATGTCATTCTGTAACGGAATGAACCGTCCCGCTCCTCGCGGGCTGCTCCAAAGCGGCGCGCCGAGGGTCTCTGAACCGGTGTGATGGCTGGCTCTGTCACTGTCCCTTCCATTTGTCAAGCGGAATTGCAGAGGTGGGCATTTTCCCCCGGGTGATACGCCAGCTTCAGCCGCCGCTGGAGCAGGGAGACAGAAGCCTGTCCAGTTTCCAGGACCACGTCCACGGCGGCGGGAAAGAGTTCGTCCTGGTCCTCCTCCCCATCCCCCGGCAGCGGCGCCGACGCGCCCTTGCCGCCCTTTTCTCGGTCTCCGGCGGGACTGCTCGATCTGGGCCATGACCTCGTCGAGAATAGTGGGCCTCGCCGTTTTCCTTCAAAAGCCACCACCTCCCGATCTCCTCATCGGAGATAAAGCAGCCCTGGACCCGGGCTTGCCGCAGCCAAGGGCGCATAGAGCATATCGCCCTTGCCTACCAGCTTTTCCGCGCCGGTGGTGTCCAGAATGATGCAGGATTCCAGCGAGGAGGCCACGGCAAAGGCGATCCGGCTGGGGATGTTGGCCTTCATCAGGCCGGTGATCACGTCCGCAGAGGGACGCTGGGTGGCGATCACCAGATGCACGCCGGCGGCGCGGCCCATCTGAGCCACCCGGCAGATGGATTCCTCCACCTCCTTGGCCGCTACCAGCATCAGATCCGCCAGCTCGTCGATGACCACCACCACGCTGGGCAGCTTTTCCAGATCCTCCCGCTGGCCGCCAGCTTGTTGAATTCCTCCAGCTTCTTCACGCCGTTTTCCGAGAAGGTCTTGTACCGCTTCATCATCTCGAACACAGCCCACTGCAAAGCACCAGCCGCTTTCTTCGGGTCCGTCACCACCGGGATCAGCAGGTGGGGAATCCCATTGTAAGGGCGCCAGCTCCACCATTTTGGGGTCCACCATGATGAAGCGAACCTCCTCCGGGGTGGAAGCCGGTGGTACCGGCAATGAGTACATGGGGCAGTTTTCGATGTTGCCGATGATGTTGCTGCCGCCGACATCCCGCCCAGGGCAAAGGCCACACCGGATTTGTGCTCTGTAAAATTCCTGGGACTCGATAACGTCCCGGATCAGCACCGACGTCACCGTTTTGTTGGGAACCTCAATGCCACCACGGAGATCTTATCGGGAATGGGTGATCCGCACGCCGGGCGCCCAGCGCCAGTGCAATGTCATCCTGCGAGATCTTGCTGGAGTTTGACCCCTGATCCAGCACAAACTCATACCGGGTGACGACAGGGGACCATGGACCACATCTCCGGCCGTAGCGTCCACGCCGAAGCTGGTAAGCGTCTCCCGCCAGGCGGCGGGAATTGTTGCGCAGCTCCGCGCCAGTCTCCGTGTAATTCTCGATCTGCTCTCCCGCAGCAGCGTGATAGGTGGAAATTGATAATCCCGCTCCTCGCCCGCGGCCATCTTCTCCTCAATCTCCGCTGCGACGGTGGCAGTCTGGGCCGCCACCTCCGGGCCACGGCCTTTCCCTACGCAGGGGCGAGCGCGGGCGTGGGCTCTTCAGCGGGGTTTTCTCCGCTGCCGGCATCGGCGCCAGGGCGGCTGCCCTGGCGCGGACGGAAATCAGCGCGGGCAGCGCGGGGCGGCTTCCGGCTCCCGCAATCGGAAACACCTGGTCCGGTGTCTTCATCTTGTCGGACCGATGGCGGAAAAAGCCGGTGAATCGGCCTGGATCTCCTCTTCCGGCAGAGGCGACCAGCTCTTCGCTGTCCAGGGGATGTCGATGGCAGGCTATGCCGCTCGGTCGCCGCCGGGGCGCTCCGTGGGAGTGATATGGATGGCGGGGCAGGCTCGGCTCTTTCCTCATGCTCCGGCGGTTCTTCATCTCCAGGATGGCGGACGGGGTCACTGGAAGAAGCGACCAGCAGTTCTCCGGCCAGCAGAAGGGCAAAGCACGATGGAAACATATTTGGAGACCGTTACCGACCGCTGCATCCCCGCCAGTGCGCCGGACACCGCGCCGCCTGCATTTCAGGGCGATGCCGCTGGCCACAATACTTTTAGGATACCAAAGCCAGGATTATACCGTTTTGGATACAAAAATCATATGTCCCAGCACGCCCGAAGTCACCGGGAACGGCAGCAGGGCTCAGGTCACCCGCAGGCGAACCGGGCGTCCATGGTGAAACATCAAAGATCCCGGACGCAAACGCATGGCCGGGCCCGCCAGCGGTAGCCGTACCCAAAAAGGCCCTTCAGCAGCAGCGCCAGCCAGTCGATAAAAATGGCGCTGATCCGCAGTAGCTGACCACCGTACACAGGGCCAGCTTTCCAACCGCGCCCCTCCGGACCTCCCGGCGGATATGGGCTGCTTCTGGGAGCTGGGCAGGCTTTTGGCGCGCCGGATGGAATTGTCCCCTTCGCAGATGTACTTTTCGTTTTGCGGTGGGTTTCTTTTGCGGGCGGATGCCAAACGGTATGTCCGGTGACCTCCTCTTCAGGATCACTGGGTCACAAATGGTCATTTTGCAGAGTCGCCGCGCCGGCAAGCCTGCCCGCTCCAGAAGTGCTCTGCCAAAACGCCGCCGCTTCCGCGGCAGCGCGGGCAAAGGCAATTATCCAGCACCAGCGTCAGCGCCAGCACGATCAGGCCCGCCGCCCCAGCGGTAATAGGCGAACCATCCGAACTTGCCTTTGTCGGCGATCATCTTCAGCAGGCGGATGCAGGCGTAGCCCACCACGGCGGCGCAGGTACGGGATCTCGATGCGATGATGTTTTCGTGATCGCGTCAGCGTCAGGATGTTCGCCCCAGAATGGCGAGGATGGACATCAGAAAAGGAAAACCGCGGCAATTTCAGTCAAACCCACAAAACAGCCGGCGGTGATAATTTGGTGCCGGGCGGGAGATGCCGGGGCAGGTGGCGATGGCCTGGGCAACGCCCACCAAGCACACGTCAGCGTGGCGCTCCGCTCCGCCTTACGGCCCCATTGTTTCCTACCCGGTCGCTGGCAAACAGCAGGAAGCCTGTACGATCAGCGCGCCTGCCACAAAATAAATGTTGCCGGGCCGGTACACTCGATCAGATCCTTCACCGGCGGCACCAAAAACAGCGGCAGCGTGGCCACGATGATGAGCAGGATCATCCGGCGGGCGGGCGGGATGGGATCCGGCGTGTTGCAGCAGGCCAGATCCCCACTCCGTCTTATCAGCTCAGGATCATGTCACGAATATCGGACCAGTAAGCCAAACACCGCCACCAGGGTGCCCAGGTGCGACAGGACATCGAAAAAGTCAGGGATCTCCGGGACGCCCGCACATTCAAAAGGTGCTCTGCGATGGCCAGATGGCCGGAGCTGGAGATCGGCAGGAACTCCGCCATACCCTGGATCAGGCCCAGGAGAATGGATGACAGAAGGGACAATCAATCCTCCCGCTCGTTTAATGCTCATGGCCTTAGGAGTTTGGATATATCACGGTCAGGCTGTGAAAATTCAGTCATATTGCGCCCCCGGCAGAAGCCGCGGCAGGGGCGGCAAATTCTGCCGTCCCCCTGCGATTGGATCGTATCAAAAGGTGTTCCGCCCGGCATCAGACTCCAGTGCCCTCTGGCGGCGGCTGCCGCCGCCTGTTCTCTTTTTTGCTGTGGCCGGTGCCGGATTGCCCAACCTGGCCGCCCACGGCCACCTCCGCCTGGAAAGACGCGGCAGTGATCCGGCCCCGCCTCACTGCACCAGTTGGTCGTGATGGCACCTCCGCCTGGCGCTGGACCAGCTCCTGCAGAGCGGTCTTGTAGTCCCGGCGGCGCTTCCTCCACCCTCTTCCTTCTCGGCATCCAGGCAGCGGTGGATCAGGGCGGAGGCGCTCTCGATCCCGTCCAGATACACGGCGGCAAGCACCGCCTCTGTGGCGTCCGCCAGGATGGTCGCTCCGGCCCGCCGCCGGCCTCTCGCCGCGGCAACTCAGATACTGGCCCAGGCGCTCTTCCGCGCCACCTCATACAGGCTCTGCTCACACACCAGGGCCGCCCGGATGCAGGTCAGGTCCCCCTCCGGCAGATCCAGGTGCTGGCGGAAGAGGAATTCCGCCAGTGACGAATCCCAGCACCGGAATCTCCCAGAAACTCCAGCCGCTCGTTCTGCGCGGTGGGCAGCTGCGGTGCTCGTTGGCGTAGAGCTGTGGCTCGAGCGCCTCGCTCGAGGAGGGCCCGCGGTCCCGGAAGCTGTAGCAATTCAGTCTCTCTCAGTTCCTGCATGTCGTCCACTCCCAAAGGAAGCCCCGCGTGGGCAGTTCGCCATGTTATCCGTTCAGCTTTGGCCCGCGACGCCAGTTTCACGGCGTCTCGACGGTCTTGATGGCCGCTGAGCTCGTCCTCCTGCGTCATTCCCAGTTCGAACTCCTCTTCCTTAGCCATGACCAGCTCCACCAGATCCACAGGAATCGGCGCCCAGGTCATCTTCTGAGATGTCTCCAGCGTCACCTCGTCCGGCGCCAGGTAAACTTCTCCGGACAGATCCTTCATCGTCTGAAAAATTTCCTCATTTGACATGTCGTTCACCCTCAAGGAAAAATGGCTCTGTGCCTTGATGGGGTAATCATGCAGCATCCCAGCGGTGTCAATAGGAAATCAATTTTTCGCTGCCGGCTGCGGACCCGCATATGCTCTATGTTGGCCTGGATGTCGCGTGATCCTCTCGGCATATTCAGCGGCCCCGCGGCACCGCGTTTCAATGGCCCGGGCATCTGAACTGCCGTGGGCGCTTGATCACCAGCTGGATGCCCAGAAAGGGCGTGCGCACCTCACTAAGTCCATCAGTTTTTCATCTGCCGGTTCACCCTTCACCATGCCGACAGCCAGCTTGCCCCGGGTGCTGGAGAGAAAGACGCCTTGAGTTCCTTCAAAAGGAACTTTGGCGGCCCTTCAGACCATGCAGGCAGGATGTTTCCGGCAAAGCCGTCGGTCACCACCACTCGGCGCTCGCCCAGCATCCACGTCGTTAGGCCTCCACGTTGCCGATAGAAGTTGAGCGCCCCTGCTCCGCCGCCGCCTGGGCAGCAGATGGAGTCTCATGGCGGAGGTCGTCGCCCTTCTCCGCCTCCAGCGCCGATGTTCAAAAGGCCCACCCGGGGCGCTCACGCCCTGGACCCGCTGGGCGTAAAGCTGCCCAGATACGCGAACTGCAGCAGATACTCCGGCGTACTCGGCGTTGGCGCCGCAGTCGCACAAAATGGCCAGCGCGTCCCCCAGGACGTGGGGACCCGATGGCCGCCCGGCGGATGCCGGATGCGCTTGGTCACCAGCGTAGGCGCCGGAGAGCAGCGCGCCAGTGGACCCGGCGGAGACGAAGGCGCTCCCGCTCCATCCTTGAGCAGCTTCAGTCCCACGTCAGGGAGGAATCCTTCTTCATCTTGAAGGCGGTAGCGGGATCGTCGGCAATCTCCACCACTTCCGTGGCCCCCTTGATCTCCACGCCGGCAGGCAGAGTCTTTCCCCGCAGGCCTCCACAGCCCGCAGAATCTCCGCCGTCCGGCCCACCAGAAGGATCTCCAGCCCGTGGGTGCGGTTTGCCTCCAGCGCACCCTGGACGATGGCACTGGGGCATTGTCGCCGCCCATGCGTCTACGAT
>VOFC01001279.1_pt1 | contig 41235 bp, 50 predicted proteins | sample 5384161 | NCBI WGS metagenome assembly VOFC01 (sample SAMN12384722, study PRJNA508395) | human gut metagenome | isolation source: healthy gut B | host: Homo sapiens
CTTAGCTGCAGCATCAAGTGCATCGTAAGCTTCCTCTGCATCTGTCAGAACCTTCAGCTCCTCTGCCAAGATCAGCTTCTTCTGATCTTCTGTAAGTGCATCATATGCCTTTCTTGCCGCATCGATCAGTGCCTTGCTGTTTTCTGCGAGTTCAACCTTACCGATCGCATTAATCAGCTCCTTTACATCGGAAGCAGCCTTATTATTGGCTTCTGCCTCTGCTGCTGCAAATGTCTTCTTTGCTGCCAGATAGCCTGAAACGCATGCTCTGTCTGCAAAGGAAAGTGCGGCATATTTTTGGTCAATCTCTTTTAATAATTCCTTGTTTTCTGCTGTATAATCAGTACCCAAAGCCTTGATAAGACCATTTACTGCATCGACAGCATCCTTATTTGTGATAACACCGTCTGCCAATACTGCAGTGCCTTATACACTTGGATTCTGATATCCGTTTCCGCTGGCATCATACCAGTTCAGTGTACCAAGACGGCTGCCATCCTTAGCATCATTAATCTGTACATCCAGACCAATCAGTTTTCCTGCCTCCGGTGAAAGCGCAGTCCATTTGATTGCAGTCTCAATGTAGTAGCCTTTTCCATCTTCCTTCTCTTTTTTGTAGCAGATACGATATTTTCTGCCTTACAAGAGGTTCCATTGAATGTCTGAAGATTCTTGTAGCTTACGCGATACTGCTTATCATTGTCATCAAAGCTACCGGATTTCTCATTCAGCTCATCAATAAAGATTTCCGTTGAATCCTGCTGATAAGCATCACTTGCTGTGTCATCCAGTGCATCATCCGTTACATCTAACATAACATAAAGATTATCCGCATCCCAGGAAACCTTTGTTTCAGCTGTTGTTGTCAATGCACTGCCGGATTTTACCTCTAACTTGGATGCAGGGATATCTTTCCACTCTGCAATGTCACCATCAATGATTGCAGAACCCTTTGTGATTGCCATAAACGGCTTCATAGACAATACGGCATAATATTTGCTGCTGTTCTCCTGATTGTTTGTCGTATCATTGTAAGAATAGGTGTTTCCATCCTTTTTCACTACAACGTCAAATGATACTTTATCAAGCGGGTTCATGGTCATCGGAACCGTAAATTCAGCCTTATATCCACCGTCAACATCCTTCAGTTCCTCGCCTGTTGCATTTTTCCTGACAAAATCACCTGTCTTATCTCCTTTTGAATTTGCAGGATCAACATACAGGATAATTTCGCTGTCTGCTGTCTTCTCAGACTTTACGACAACCTGAACCTTCAATTCATTTGCGTTCCAGATTGGTCTTATGATGACATCATCTGTTCCTGCAGCAAATCTGATCGCATTTGCATACTCAAACTTGTCAGTCTGCATTGCATTGACATCGCGCACAAGCGGCTCGAGCTGTGATGCATTTACAAATGCCCAATATGCCGGTTTTGCACCATAATAATCATCAAACAAGAGCGGATACTGCGGTGTCTTGCCGTCTGCAGAGCCACCGACACTGTTCGAGGTCTTTAACCAGGAAACTGGGTCATGCGTACCCCAGATTGTGATGTTCTGTACATATCCCTTCAGGGAACGGGGATTGTTTTTATGCTCCTCATTGATCTTACGGACAATTTCGTAGATATCTTTGTATCTGTGACCTTCCTTGGTAAACTCTGTTTCCAAATCTTTTCCGTCAAATCCGACACTGGATTTGATATCAAAGCTCTGTGATATGAACCACATCTGCAATCTCTGCATACTTACGTGTCGCTGTCTCAATCGTCTCGTAGGTCGGTGTGAGCATGTCGTGATGCCCCTGCATACCGGCACCGAGCTTTCGTCCCTCCGTGAGGACTTCACGGATTTCTTTCAGGAAGCGGCAAATTGTCGCAGCCTTTACAGGATCACAGTCGTTGTAATCATTATAGAAAAGAATGGTGTCTTTTGCCAGATACTGATCTGCAGACTTGAATGCCTGCAGGATATACTCTGTAGAACCGCCGTAAATAGCTGCCCAGTCAGTTCCCATTCTGATTCCGCCCGCATCACTTGCCTGTTCATTTACAACATCCCACGCATAGATAAGTCCCGGGAATTCTGTATCAAAATGTTTGCCAACCTTTTCGATATACCAGTCGATACGCTTATTCATTTCTTCTTTGGAAACATACGCGCCGTCTGACTTAAAATCTTCTCTGAACCACCATGTCGGTGTCTGGCTGTGCCATACAAACACATGACCTCTCATCTTGATAGGTTCAGAAGGATTGTTTTTATTGTACTCCGCAAAATGCCGTGCAACCTTATCTGCACTCTCAAAATTCAGCTTGCTTTCCAGCTCCTCCAGTGTGCTGACACCCGGTTCGCCGGAACCGAGAATAGATTCCGGTTTCATCTCATTCTCGCATGTAACACTATTGAAGTGCTTCTCAACTAACTTCATGGTGTTCTCATTGTCAAGACTGCTCACCGGAAGGGCTACACCCATATACTCCACACCATTTCCGGTTTTCTGCACTTCTTCATGCAAATCCGGTATTGTCATATCCACCTTCGGAATTCTCATTTCGGCAATCTGGAGATTGTCGATGTCAAATGTAATTCCGGCGCTTCCCTCAAAACGAATCTGGGATTCCGGCAGTTCATTTGCATTTTCCGCAATCACCATGGTTCCGGATACCTTTTGCCATGCATCAGTGAGCTCATAGCTCTCGTCATATGTAATCTGTGCGGACTCCTGGTTTTTATAGTCGCTGTCATGTACCAGAACTGACATGCTGACCTTCGGCGTACTTACCTTGGCCGCATCTGCTATTCTGGCATAATATGTGAATTCATATGCCTTATCTGCTGTAATTCCGGTCTTATAGTTCATCTGAACTGTCGGCACGACAGCTTCGCCTTCCAGCCCGTTGGGGCTGACTGTATTGGGGCTGACTGTATTGGCACTGACGGAAGAGGCACGCATGTATTTACTGCCCAGCGTCTTTTTCGGTGCCGGATCTTTCTCTGAATAAGAACAGTACGCGATCAGAGAATCCTCTTTTGTCTCATCTCTCCACTCTCCGTCATTCCAGTAGCCTGTATTTTCGAAGTTTCCGTTAAAGCCTGCCATGATATCTTTTTTTGCATCAATGACACGCTCTGCACTCTTTGCATTGATCGTAATGCTGTCAAACGTCATGGTGATAGGCGTTGCTTCCGAGGTCGTCATAATGCCGACATACCGAGCGGTTTTGCCGAGATCATCACTGGTTACATTTAATGTATTGCTGCCATATGCCACTCCGACATCTCCGTTTCTTTGATCGGTATTAAAGTCTGCCTCGGAAAGAAGCTTCGGAGAAAGCCCTGCTTGAGAAGAACCCTCCGCTACATTTAACCTGATTCCCGTAATGATCATTCCGGCAAGTTCTTCCGGCAGGCGGAAAAATACTTGCCCATACTGCCTTGTCATAGTCACTGATAATTTTCCGTCTTCTCCTATTGCAGCTGTTGCACCCGTTTCTTCATCATCCGCAGCTGCCAGCGTTAGCTTATCAAAGGTGTAATCCTTTGAGACAGCACCCTCCGATGCTTCCGCTTCTACGATTTCAATATTAACATCGTCGATCAGATAGTCCGCAGTTCCGCTGCCTGTTGAAAAAATAAAGCTCCTTTGCTCCTTCCGGAATCGTTACGGTACCGGAAAGCGCAGTCCACTCTCCTGGCGTTACATTCGTGTTGAGCAGCCAATTGTAGTAGTCCTTGCTATCAGATCCCGTTCCTGTCACTTCGCATACAATCTGCGTATCTTCCGTCTTCATAAAAAAACACTGATATTTGCGGTTGCACCGGCATAGGCAGATACATCATAAGCATATGTATGCCAGTTCTGCGTACGTCCGGAAAGCTGAAGTGCCTTTCCAGCATGCTCCTCTTCCACGACTGTCAAAGTACCTGAGCCTCTGACATATCCCTTCGGTTCACCGCTTTCAAAGTCTTCTGCAATGTCAATCGTAGCTGCAAGCGCTTCAATCGCACCGGAATATTCTGCCGGTACAAATGCTGTTCGGGAACTACCATTGCCACACTCAGCATCATCGCAAGAAACCTACTTCCTGCTTTTTGAACAATTTTCTTGTTCTTCATAATAACCCTCCATTTTCTTAGATTTGCCGATCCGGACATGCCCCATTCGCTTGTGCCCTTTTCGTCCATCCCATTGTCTAAAGCCAATTTTGGGCTTCGTGAACTGCTTCTAAAGCAAGACCTCGTAACCTACTATCTCCACAGGCGTTAATTCGGGCAGTCCCTGCCCTATATTGTTATTTTTATGCTTATTTGTCTTAATCCTTCTCTCATATGAAAACTGTTTTATATCATCTGATATCTGCCTCGAAACCAGTAATTTCTTCCTATATTTGCAGACAAAAATCACAAACAGATCTCCAAGGATCATCCCCACATAATAAAATAAATCCTGCTTGAGATGATGCATTTTGCGCATCGCAAGATCCAGTTGGCGCTGTACTTTTTTATTTCAAACTCAACTATCTCCACCTGCTGATGCAAAAGATAGTCGCGGTTATCCTTGTAGAAATATTCCCGATGCATAGATCCCCATGCTATATACGCGGATAGGCGGGAATCTCTTCCCGCCTATCCTGCTGTCAAATTGCGATTTTATTCTTTCTTTTGTTACCCATTGCTTACTGTTTTTCAACGGAAATCGTTACCTTCTCTCCGTTGACATTCCACTCTTTGCTGTTTGCATAAACCGCATCTTTATCGATGGAATCCGCAAGAACCTTATCTGCGATTGCTTTTTCATTCTTAGCTGCGATCGCCGCAAGCTTGTCGTTACCTGCAATACCTACTTTGATGTGATCCATCACTTCAAAGCCGGAATCCTTACGCATTGTCTGGATCTTGGAAATGATCTCGGCCGCAAAGCCTTCTTCGACCAGTTCTTCTGATAAGTTGCAGTCAAGTACAACTGTGACTGTATTGTCAGCCTCTGACATATAGCCTTCCTTCTGGCTCATTTCCACAAGCACATCATCAAGAGACAGGGAAACTTCTGTACCGTTTACATCAAATACAAGATTTTCGCCTGCATTTAATTTATCCATGGCTTCATTGCCGTCTACATTTGCAAGGTATTCTTTGATACCACCGAGCTGTTTTTCCGTATTTCGGGCCTACCGTCTTCAGCTGCGGCTTGAAGGTGTAGGTTGTGAATTCTCTGACATCGTCTGTGAATTTTACTTCTTTGACATTCAGCTCTTCTTCAATGATCTCCTGATAGAAGTCGGAAAGTGCTTTCTCAGCCTTTACAAACATCGTACCGATCGGCTGTCTGTTCTTGATGTTGGCCGTATTTCTGGCTGCACGTCCCATAACAACGATCTTCAGTACTTCTTCCATATCTTCTTCCAGCTGCTTATCCACATAGGCAGGATTTGCAACCGGGAAGTCACACAGATGAACGGATTCCGGTGCTGACGGATCATTTACACATACCAGATTTCTGTAAATGTCCTCTGTCATAAATGGGATCATCGGTGCTGCAAGTTTTGCAACGGTAACAAGTGCTGTATATAATGTCATGTAAGCATTGATCTTATCCTGCTCCATGCCCTTTGCCCAGAAACGCTCACGGCTTCTGCGGACATACCAGTTACTCATCTGGTCTACAAAATCATCAAGTGCTCTTGCAGTCTCAGGGATTTTGTAATTTTCAAGGTCTGTATCCACCTCTGTGATCAGAGAGTTTAATTTGGATAAGAGCCACTTATCCATAACCGGGAGCTTGTCATATTCCAGTGTATATTTAGACGCATCAAAGCCGTCAATATTGGCATACAGAACAAAGAATGCATAGGTGTTCCAGAGTGTTCCCATGAACTTACGCTGTCCTTCCTGTACAGCCTTGCCATGGAAACGGTTAGGAAGCCATGGAGCGGAGTTGATATAGAAGTACCAGCGGATCGCATCTGCGCCGTAAGTAGCCAGTGCATCGAACGGATCAACCGCATTGCCCTTTGACTTACTCATCTTCTGTCCGTTTTCATCCTGTACATGTCCGAGCACGATAACGTTTTCATACGGTGCTTTGTTGAACAGGAGAGTAGACTCTGCCATCAAGGAATGGAACCAGCCACGTGTCTGGTCAACAGCCTCTGAAATGAACTGCGCCGGGAACTGCTGCTTGAACAGCTCCTGATTTTCAAACGGATAATGATGCTGCGCAAAAGGCATTGCACCTGAGTCGAACCAACAGTCAAGTACTTCAGGTACACGCTTCATTGTCTTTCCACAGTCCGGGCAGGTAAATGTAACAGCATCAATATATGGACGGTGCAGCTCTACCTTGGCATCATCAGGATTTCCGCTTCTCTCAGCGAGCTCAGCGCGGCTTCCGATCGATTCCAGATGTCCGCAGCCTTCGCATTCCCAGATGTTCAGAGGAGTACCCCAATAACGGTTACGGGAAATCGCCCAGTCCTGAATGTTCTCAAGCCAGTTGCCGAAACGTCCCTTACCGATGGATTCCGGAATCCAGTTTACGGTATTGTTATTACGGATCAGGTCATCTCTTACTGCGGTTTCCTTGATGTACCAGGATTCTCTTGCATAATAGATCAGTGGTGTATCACATCTCCAGCAGTGTGGATATTCATGCTCGAATTTCGGTGCGTCAAACAGTTTTCCTTCTTTGTCAAGATCGATCAGAACGTCTTTATCCGCATCCTTTACAAATTTGCCGGCGTAAGGTGTTTCTTCTGTCAGCTCACCTTTTCCGTCTACAAACTGTACAAACGGAAGATCGTACTTACGTCCGACATTCGCATCATCTTCACCGAATGCAGGAGCAATGTGTACGATACCGGTACCGTCTGACATGGTTACATAGCTGTCACATGTCACAAAGAAGCCCTTCTTGTTCTGTTTATCTGCCGTTTCCTTTGCGCAGGCATATAACGGTTCATATTCTTTGTATTCCAGATCTTTTCCTTTGTAGGTTTCCAGAATTTCATATGCCTTGTTGCCATTTTCTTCGTTCGCCAGTCTGGAAGATAAAACAGTATCCAGAAGTGCTTTTGCCATATAGTAAGTATAGCCATCAGCAGCTTTTACTTTTACATATTCCTCATCCGGGTTTACACAGAGAGCCACGTTACTTGGCAGTGTCCATGGTGTTGTTGTCCATGCCAGGAAATACGCATCTTCTCCCGTCACCTTGAAACGAACGATAGCAGAACGCTCTTTGACTGTTTTATAGCCCTGTGAAACTTCTGCTGTCGAAAGGGGTACCACAGCGTGGGCAGTACGGAACGATCTTGAAGCCTTTGTAAAGCAGGCCTTTGTTCCAGATCTGGTTCAGTGCCCACCACTCAGACTCGATAAAGTTGTCATCATACGTTACGTATGGGTTATCCATATCAGCCCAGAAACCGACAGTTCCTGAGAAATCTTCCCACATTCCTTTGTATTTCCATACGGATTCTTTACATTTTTCGATGAATGGCTCAATACCGTATTCCTCGATCTGCTCTTTTCCGTTCAGACCAAGCATCTTTTCAACTTCCAGTTCAACCGGTAAGCCGTGGGTATCCCAGCCTGCCTTACGAGGTACCATGTATCCCTTCATGGTACGGTATCTCGGGATCATATCTTTTGTTCCTCACTACAAAAACCCCCGTCCTGTAAAAGGACGGGGTAATATCTCCGAAACCACCTGTTACTGCATACTCACTTACGATTTATATGCGCCCGTCGTAACGAGACGGATACGGCAGAACCTACTCATTTTCGATCTTTCAGCCTGCAACTCAGAAGTGATATTCAATCATCTGCTACTCGCACCGGTCTTGCACCGTCACCAGCTCGCTTTGCCTTTTACAAATGATCTACTGTCTTCGTCATAGTCATTATCTAAGGGTGATTATAATTCTGTGATGCCCGCATTGTCAAGTGGTTATTGTGCCATCTTCCTCTGATTCCATCAGCTTATGCATGATTTCCTGTCCTGTTTTGGTCGCAGCCAGACCGCCAAGCGCAGTTTCCCGGAAAGCACTGTCCATTTTACAGCCGACTTCCTGCATTGCGTCGATCACCTCATCCGGCGGTATTCTGCTTTGAATGCCCGCCATTGCCATATCCGCGCAGGAGATCGCATTTACACAGCCCAGCACATTTCTTTTTACGCAGGGAATCTCCACAAGTCCCGCAACCGGATCGCAGACAAGTCCCAGCAATCCTTTCAGTGCCAGCGCCGCCGCATGGCATATCTGCTCATCACTGCCGCCCTGCAGGTAAACAAGTGCGCCCGCTGCCATGGCAGATGCTGAACCGATCTCTGCCTGACAGCCTCCTTCCGCACCACTGATGGAAGCACGCTGTGCGATCACTTCTCCAATACCGCCTGTGACAAATAGTGCCTTTAAGATTTCTTCCTTTGGCACCTGTTTCATTTCATAATAGGGAAGAAGAACCGCCGGGATCACACCGCAGGAGCCTGCTGTCGGTGCTGCAACGATCCTTCGCATACAGGCATTGGATTCTGCCATTTTGAGTGCTGTGATCATGGCTTCTTCCATAAAAGAGCCGCAAAGCGTATTACCTGTTTTCGCATACGCCTCCAGCTTTCCGCCCTCTGCACCGACCAGTCCGCTGGCAGACAGCCTTTCCTGTCTGTAGGTTTTCACAGTCTGCTCCATGGTATCGAAGATCTTTTCCATGTAAGCAAAGGATTCTTCCCGTGAAGCGCCGCGCTGCGTCATATCGTCATACAGCATATATTCCCAGAAACGCTTTTTTTCAGTCTGGCACCAGTCCAGAATTTCCTGCAGTGATAGTTCCATAGTTTCTCCTCATGACATATTATGATGTTGGGGGCAAAAGCCCGGGTTTTGATGCTCATATCGGGGCGGGTCCCAAGGTCTTTCAACCACTTATGAGCAAGCTCATGTGGTTTTAGACCTTTTGACCCTGGCATCATATTATAATCCGTTAAAATAGGTTACTTTAATGATTCCTTCCAGATGCTCCAGCCATGCAATGGCATTATCCGGGATTGGCTGGTCTGTCTCGATTACCATAACCGCATACTCGCCTCTTCTCTCGCGATAAAGCTGCATTGTAGCAATGTTGACGGATTTATGCGCCAGCATGGATGTAACCTCTGCCACATGTCCCGGCTGATCTAAGTTGTGTACGATAAGTGTCGGGCTTTCCCCCGCTGAAATTGACATCGATTCCATCGATCTTGTTGACCATGATACGTCCGCCTCCGACAGAGGAAGCCTGCACTTCTATTTCCCTGCCGCTGCTGCCCCGCAGTCTGATCAGTGCTGTATTGGGATGGGCATCGCCAAGGTTTGTTGTGCCTATCGTAAATGTGAAGTTCTTCTCCTGCGCCAGCTCAAAGCTTGCCGGCACATGCATATCGTCCGGCGTAAGCCCCAGAATACCGGCAATGATCGCTTTATCCGTACCATGTCCCTTCCCGGTTTTGGCAAAGGAGCCGTGCAACAGGATCTCTCCATCTACCGGTGTATCCTTTAAAAGTGTCCGCGCCATCAGACCGATCCTGACAGCACCTGCTGTATGAGAGCTGCTTGGACCGACCATGACCGGTCCGATGATATTCGTCAAACTCATAGATTTCCTCTTTCTGCTGTTGCATTTTATAACAGGATAGCCTCAGCGTATTGCTGAGGCTATCTTATGTCAAGGCAAATCGCTTATTTCATATAAAACGGATCCGTTTCTACTTCCTGAATAACTGCTTCCAGCTTATCGAGTTCTTCCAGAAGCTGCTCCTCCGTAATGATCAGCGGCGGATTGCAAAGTACCATATTTTCATGTCCGAAGGTTAAGAAACCTTTCGCACGCAGGGAACCGATGATCTTAGGCAGCTTTCCGTAAGGATCCTGACCGTATGGGACGATCGGCTCTTTTGTCTTTTTATCTTTTACAAATTCCACGCAGGAAAATAAACCGATATGTCTGACATCTCCCACACAGTTGTATTTTTCTTTAAATTCATCCAGCTTCTTGGCAAGAACAGCGCCAACCTTATTGACATTATCGAGGATATTTGCCTTCGTGTAGTAGTTGACACAGGCAACACCTGCTGCACAGGCAAGCGGATGACCGCAGTAGGTCAGACCACAGGAAAGTGTATGATCGTCAAAATATGCGGCGATCTCTTTGCTGACACAGGCACCACCAAGCTGAATGTAGCCACAGGTAACACCCTTTGCAAAGGTTACGATATCCGGTTTGACATCAAAATTCATAAAAGCAAACATCTTACCGGTTCTGCACCAGCCAGCCATAACCTCATCACAGATCATGACAATGCCAAACTCATCACAGAGCTTACGCACACCCTGCAGATATCCCTTCGGCGGTATGATAATGCCGTTTGTACCGGTTACGGTTTCCAAAATGATCGCTGCGATCTGATCCCTGCCTTCATAAATGATCTGCTCACGCAGCTTTGCGATATAAAATTCCGTTGCAGCTTCCTCTGATTCAAACCGGATGCTCTCACGATACAGATATGGGTCAAAGAATTTCACAAAGCCCGGAATACCAGGCTCCAATGGAAATCTTCTCGGTTCGCCGGTCAGATTACCGGCGCCAAAAAGTTGATCCATGGTAACTTCTGTAACGGCTCATGACCTTATACCGTCCTGTATACATTCTTGCCATTTTAATGGCATTTTCATTCGCATCCGCGCCACCGTTTGTAAAAAATATTTTTCCCATGTTGTCCGGCATCAGGTCTACGATCATCTTTGCAAGCTTTGCTCTTGATTCTACGCCGTAGCCCGGACCCATCCATGCAAACTTATCGATCTGCTCCTTCATGGCATTGTTGATATCTTCATTGCCATAGCCCAGATTGACATTGACCTGCGTGGAGGACATATCGGTATATCTGTTGCCGTCATAATCCCACAAATAAATGCCCTCAGCCTTTTCCATCGGAATCGGGTTTACATCCTTCTGCTTCGCCCAGGACTGCAAATAATACTTTTTCTGTGTTTCCACGATTTCTTTTCCTGTCATTCCCATAATAGCATCTCCTTTGAAAATAAATATAGTTAAGCACCTAAATATGCTTTTCTTACTTCATCATTGTGTAAAAGCTCCTGTGCGTCACCGGATAATTTGATCTTGCCGGTCTCCAGTACATAAGCCCTGTTAGCAACCTTTTAACGCCATTTTTGCATTCTGCTCAACTAAAAGCACCGTGATACCCTGTGCGTTGACTTCTTTGATGATACTGAAGATTTCCTGTACCAGAAGCGGTGAAAGACCCATGGACGGCTCATCCATCAGAATGATCTTCGGATCTGCCATCAGCGCACGCCCCACTGCGAGCATCTGCTGCTCGCCGCCGGAAAACGTACCTGCCAGCTGGTTCTGTCGTTCCTTCAGCCTCGGAAATTTTTCAAACACATTGTCCATACGCGCTGCGATCTTATCCTTATCCTTGCGCCCGAACATATAAGCACCCATTTCCAGATTTTCCCGTACGGTCATATCCACAAATACATGTCTGCCTTCCGGTACATGGGCTACGCCGTGGGTAATGATCTTACTCGGCTGCTCCTTCAGAAGGTCTGTTCCGTCAAAGACAACCGAACCGCTGGTTGCTTTTTTCAATCCCGTGATCGTATGCAGGATTGTCGTCTTGCCGGCGCCGTTTGCACCGATCAGGGTAACGATCTCTCCGTCCCTTACTTCAATATTGACATCCTCGATCGCATGGATCACTCCATAATGCACGTTTAAATTTTCAACCTTCAGCATCATTCCCACCTCCTTCTTCATCTTCGTCTTCTTTACCAAGGTAAGCCTCTATTACATCCTTGTTATTTGCGATCTCTTCCGGTTTTCCGCTTGCCAGGATCTCACCGAAATTCAGTACATAGATCCGCTCGCAGATACTCATGACAAGACTCATATCATGCTCGATCAGAAGGATCGGAATACGGAATTTCTCACGCAGCATTTTGATCGACTCTTTGAGTTCTGCCGTTTCTACCGGATTCATGCCTGCTGCCGGTTCATCAAGAAGAAGCAGCTTCATATCTGTCGCCAGTGCACGTGCGATCTCCAAAAGTCTCTGCTTGCCGTAAGGAAGATTTTCTGCCAGCTGGTCGGCAAAACCGTCCAGTTTAAATAGCTTCAAAAAAGATCCATCGCTTTCTGTGCTGTTTCCGCTTCCTCTTTCCAGAAAAACGGTGTCCGGAAGATGGACTGGAACAGATTGCATTTCATATCCTTATTAAAAGCAACCATAACATTTTCCAGAACGGTCATTTTCTTGAAAAGGCGGATATTCTGGAAGGTTCTGGCAATACCCGCCTCAACCACCTGATGCGTGGACAGCCCGTTCATCCGTCTGCCACACAGCATATAGCTTCCCGAGGTCGGTTTATAAATACCGGTGATCAGGTTAAAAATGGTTGTTTTTCCTGCACCGTTCGGTCCGATCAGACCGATCAGCTCACCGGGATAGATTTCAATATTCACATCATTGACTGCTTTCAGACCACCAAACTGGATCCCAAGGCATTTTGTCTCAAGCACCGGAACTCTTTCTTCTGCCATACCAGTCACCTCTTTTCCTTTGGCGTTTTCTTTTTGGTTATTTTATCGATCAGCTTCGGGAGGGAGAATTCACGTCCTCCAAACAGACCGGTTGGTTTAAAGATCATAACAACTACTAAAATGATCGCGTAGATCAGCATTCTGTAGCTTGCAAAAGCAGGCACAACATAAGAGATCAGCTGTGGCAGTGCAGAAAGGATCGGAGCTGCCACGATGGAACCTGTCAATGAGCCGCTGCCGCCCAGGATCACGATTGCAAGGAATTCCGATGATTTCGAGAAGTTAAAGTAAGTTGGTACCAGAGTTGTTATGTAATGTGCATAGATCGCACCGGACACACCTGCGAAAAAATGCGGAGATCGTAAAGGTCAGCACCTTTGTTTTTGTAACATTGATGCCTGATGCTGCAGCAGCGATCCTGTCTTCACGGATGGCGATCAGTGCTCTTCCGTATCTGGAACGGATATAGCAGTACATGATGAAAATGCAGATGACCATGGTAATATAAACGTAATGATAATCGGATACCTTGGCGATACCTGCAAACGATTTTCCGAAGGTTGCTTTTCCGGTAATTGCCGGGATACCGAAGTTACTTAACACAACGCGGACGATCTCGGCGACCGCTACGGTAACGATACAGAGGTAATCACCGCTGAGTCTTAATGCCGGAATACCGACTAATACGCCGATCAGACCTGCTGCCAGTCCGCCTGCGATAATGGCGATCAGATATAAGAGAACCGCCGGCAGATCTGTCTGATCCTGAATGAGCGTTGTGACGATCGCGGATGCATAAGCACCGATCGACATAAAGCCTGCATGACCGAGTGAAAACTCACCCATATATCCTGTCAACAGATTCAGGGAGCAGACAATAATTGTATAAAACATACCAATGACAACAAGACCATTGAAGTATGCAGATTTCTTTCCTAAGATTCCTGTATCAAATAACAGGCAAAGAAGTAGGAACCCTATTGCGACCGCTATCAGGCAGATCAGATAATTTTTTTTCATTTTCTTTGACATAGCTCCACTTCCTTTCTTTTATACTTTTTCGCTTACTTTCTTTCCCATCAGTCCTGTCGGTCTGACAAGAAGAACAACGATCAGTATCAGATATGTTACTGCCTCATAAGTACCGGGAAGCATATATACCTTGACCATGATCTCGATAATTCCAAGCAAAAGTCCACCGATCATAGCACCGGGCACACTTCCGATCCCGCCTAAAACAGCAGCAACAAAAGCCTTTAATCCAAGTGTGATACCAAGCTCGTTTTTAATGCTGACATATGATGTCGTATACATCATGGATGCGACTGCTGCCAGTCCGGAACCGATCGCAAATGTCGCAGTGATGATCTTATTAACATTGATTCCTACAAGTGTAGATGCTATCTTATCCTCCGGAACGGCTCTCATTGCCTTTCCGAGCTTTGTGTACTTAATGAACAATGTCAGAAGAAGCATCATGACAAGTCCGATAACGAGTGTCAGAATAGTTGTCGCCGGAATGGTGACACTGCCAAAGGAAACTGCCGGCAGATCAAACATCGGCGGTACATTTCTCGGTGCAGAACCGAAAATAACAAGTGCTCCGTTTTCCAGCACAAGACTCATACCAAGTGCTGTGATCAGTGCTGTTGTAGAACCCTGTCCCCTGACCGGTTTTTATACGCGATCTGTTCTGTCAGAACACCAACACACACACAGACGATAATTGCTGCAAACACGGCAAACCATGCGGGTAATCCCAGCTTCAGCATGACAGGGATCACATAGAACAATGTAAATCCGCCTACCATGATGAAATCACCATGTGCGAAATTGATCATTCTGATGATACCGTAGACCATGGTATAACCGAGAGCTGTCAGTGCATAAATAGAACCCAGATTCAATCCATTTGCCAGACTTTGAATAAATTTAGCCATATGCCCTCATCTCCATTTCTTTTCTTTTTAGTAGGTGGCCGGAAGGCCTTTGCCTGTCCGGTCACCTTATGCACGCCAGTGTTACATGGCCTTTGCATCATACAAGTGGGAACCTCAGCCCATGCATTCTGCAGATGCATGACATTTCTTAGAAGCTGCCGTAATAGGTAAGTGCTCCATCCTTAAATGTTTCAATTGTGAAAGGCTTCTTTGCATCACCGTTTTCATCATAGGTGATCTCGCCACCCATACTTTCATATTTCATACCAAGCAGTGTATCCTTAACAACGGAAGGATCTGAGGAACCTGCCTCCTCCATTGCCTGTACAAGCATCTTGACTGAATCATAATACAGGGAAGAAACTGCATTCAGGCCATCTTCACCGTATTCTTCTTTATAAGCTGCTACATAATTTTTCACAGCTTCCGTATCAGCGGAAAGATCCAGATGTGCCAGATAATAGCAGTTATCAAACTTGCTTTCGTATCCTGTAACATCTGTTCCGTCCCATGCATCACCGCCAAGGATCGGACCTGTAAAGCCTGCATCTCTTGCCTGTGAAACGAAGTTCGGTACCGTATCGTAGTTATTTGGATAAATGATAACCTCTGCCCCCTGTTCAATTGCCTTGGAGATCTGTGCAGTGTAGTCAGTATCTGTTGTAACGCAGCCATAATGCTCATAAGTTACATCAGACATCTCTGCCAGTGCTCCCTCCATTGCTTCGGCAAGACCTGCACAGTAATCGGAATCCTCTGCAGCCACAATTGCAATGTTTTTCGCTTTAAACTCCTCTGTTGCCATCTTTGCAAGTGTCGGGCCCTGATCAGCATCGGAGAAACATTCTCTGAAAATATAATCACCTGTTTTACAGATCGTAGCATTTGTAGAGTATGGTGTGATAACAAGCATGCCACTATCCTGTGCTGTCTCTACAAAGGAAAGGGTACAGCTGGAAGAGCAGGAACCAATGACTGCACTGATATCATAGGATGCACAGTTGTTGTATGCGCTGATCGCTTCAGTCGCATCTGACTTATCATCCGCAAATACCGCTGATTCCAATGTATAGGTTTTGTCTCCGATTGTGACGCCGCCGGCTTCGTTGATCTCTTTGATCGCCAGATTATAACCGTTGATAGCGCCCTCGCCCCAGCTGGCAAGACTTCCTGTCAGTGGTGCAATACCTGCGATCAGAATGGAATCTCCGTCTGATCCACCGGAAGCTTCTGCCGTATCGGATGCTTCCCCTGTTTCCGGTGCGGAAGCGGTTGTATCATCCGTACTGCTGCCACATCCTGTCAGAAGGCTTGCGGTCAGTGCTGCGATCATTGCCGTTGTTACTACCGTTTTGAATCGTTTTTTCATAGTTTTGTCCTCCTCTTTTTGAAAATTTATCATTTAACCCTTCGCAATGCTTACAGGCCAAATTTCACTTTTATGTAATTCTCCATGACATCTACGCAGCGGTCTCTTCCAACTCTGGCACTGTTGAGCGTCATGTCGTAATTCACCGGATTTGTCCAGTAATTTCCGTTTGTATAATGCTTATAATAATCTGCCCGGTATTTATCAGTCTTTTCGATCAGCCGGTGTGCTTCATTTTCCGATACACCCATTTTTTTTGACAATGGATGCAACACAGTCTGCCCGCGGTGCTTCTATATAGAAGCTGGCAACGTTGCAATAATCTCTCAGCACATAATCCGCGCATTTCCCGATTACAATGAAGGATGTCCGGTCTGCCAGTCTGCGGATCAGTTCACTCTGGATATTGAATAAATTATTGTTGGATGTGAAACGCTTATCCGACGGCTCCACTACATAATGAAACGGAAGTCCCTTCAGCTTATCTGCTATATCAATTTTTTCATCTGCAAGATTAAAAAGTGCTTCATTAATACCGCTGCTTTCGGAAGCCATTCTCAGAATCTGCTGCTCATAGCAAGGAATCCCAAGCCGTTCCGCCAGTTTTACACCAATTTCTTTTCCGCCGCTGCCAAACCCTCTGGCAATTGTAATGACAAATTTCTGCATCTTGTTCTCCTCCCCACTATTTATAAATCAGAAAGGAGCTTTTACAGTTTGTAAAAGCTCCTTCGCTTATCATATGGGTATGCTGTTTATTATGCCTCCCACAACTTCTTTATATATATGTAAAATATCTTCCTTTGTTACTTCTTTAATCGTATTTCCCGGACTGCCGCTTGCCAGTGCATCATCTGCCATCTTATCCATCTTTTCGAAAAACGCTTCTCTATTGATGCCATACGCCTCCAGCGTCGGAATTTCGATCGTCTTGCAGAGATCTTCCAGAGATACAAAAAATGCATCTGCACATTCCTGATCGGTTCCCTCTGCGCCAAGCGCCCTGCCGATCGCTGCAAATCTGGAAATACATCCATCCTCTGCAAATGCCAGACATTTGGAGATCAGCATTGCATTGGAAATACCGTGTGGCACATGGAAAAGTGCGCCGATCGGTCTGCTCATGCCATGTACAAGTGTCACACTTGCATTGTTGATACAGACACCTGCTTCGTATGCTGCAAGAGCCATCTGTGTTCTGGCTTCCAGATCCGCGCCGTTTTCATATGCAGCAGGCAGATAGGCAAATACCCGTTTGATCGCGGATATGGCAAATATATCGGTATACGGTGTCGCCTTTTTGGAAGTGTATGCCTCTACCGCATGTGTCAGGGCATCCATTCCGGTCGCTGCGGTAATCGACTTCGGTGCTGTAACGGAAAGCGTCGGATCAATGACCGCCAGCCTTGGGATCACTTTTTCATCCGTGATCAGCTTTTTCGTATCCGTTGCGGATTCGGTCACACAGTAAAATTTAGTTGCTTCCGATCCGGAACCTGCAGTTGTCGGTATTAAAACGATCGGTGCATAACCGGATACTGCGGAAACTGCCTTTGCGCTGTCCTGTGGACTGCCGCCCCCGATTCCGATGACCATATCACAGCCTTCCGTATCGTATACTTTTTTAGCAGCTGCAACCATCAGGTCATCAGGCTCTCCTTTAATATCGGTAAATACTGTATAACTGACGCCTGCCTCATCCAATGAATCAGTCAGCTTCTTTTACAATTCCGCTTTTTTCCACGATCTTCCCGGATAGGATCAGCGCATGGCTTCCCCAGACCGCTGATCTGCTCCTTTGCCATGGAAATTGCATTTTCGCCGACCATTGTTCTGCCGGGCATTAAAATCTGATACATATCATCCACCTCCTGTAGCTTTATCTCTGCGACATGTTTCCTCTTCGCGCGAGTGCGCATCTCTGCGGAGCATTTCTGTGATAGTATCACAGATACAGAAAAAAGCCGGTGTACACTGTACCCGACTTCTTTGTCTTATTTTCTGTGTTTTGTTTGATGTTGGAGTCATCATAGCACCTGCACCATGCACTGGCAATAGCAAATAAAACACGTATTTTTGTGCATCTGCACAAGCTGCTCCTTAAGTATCTCAGTTCTCTGCCCTTACAATATGTCTTCTACACAAAGTGCCACATACAGCCTTGCCTTCCCTTCCCAGGAGGAAAGATCGATCCCCATGATCTCCTCCGCCTTTTTCACATAATTGTTGACAGTGTTACGATGAATAAAGCATTTTTCGCTTGACCTCTCCCTGATGTCCGTCACATGCCACATACATTTTCACAAATGTTTCATATTCTGTATTGTTTTTTCATCATATTCCTTCAATTTTCCGACAGAATCCGTATAAAATGCGGTCAGTGCCTCTGTATTTTCATTATCGATCAGCAACTTGTAAATACCCATTTCTCTGTAATACAGAATGCGTTCTTTTTTTTTCCGTGATGCCAGCTTGCAGGCAGCATAAGCATGCATAAAATTACTGTCCTGATTTTCCTGTCCTTTTACAATATCTCCCACCCCTGATCGAAATGAGTGGCAGGAGCTTATGTGCAGATGCAGTCTTGAACAGACTGTCCAGATACTGCTCCAGATCCTCCGGCGTATAGTTGATCAGCAGCAAAATCCGCTTTTCTCTGTATTCAAAGGAAATATACTGGTCATGGATCCGCTTGGCACAGCTTTCCGCCACCATTTTCAGATGCCTGCTTTCCCTGACATACTCTTCTGTTCCGTGTGGCATATGCAGCGATATGCATAAGGCTGCCATCGTGCAGGTTGTCATAAAACCAAGTCTCTCCAACTGTGCAGGAGCGCGTCCTTCTCTCCGACATGAAAGATCAGATCCTTCATGATCGTTGCGACCGTGTCCTCCTGCGCCGCATTGTCTATGATCATCTGGCAGTATTCCCTTGTCACATCCACAAGAGGGACTTCCCACGGCAATGCAAAGAGTGGCAGCTGCTTTTCCTCGCAAAATGCGATCACGCTGTCCGGTACCGTCTTTATGAACATGCCTGTATTGATAAAGTGCACTGGCGTGCAGGCGGTAGATCGTACCCACAAAGCGCTGCAGCTTTTCCTCATCATTTCCTGCAATGCATTCCGTGATGACAACCTCATTTCCATGCAGAAACTGTGCCCCCTCATTTGTTTCGATAATATGGATCCACTGCACAGGCCGGCAAAGCCCCGCCTGTCCTGCCTTTGTTTTTCTCTTGTTAACTTTTTTTTTTTCTCACATTTTCATTTCTTCATAGAGATATTTTCTAAGTCTATGTCATTCCCCTTGGCCATAAATCATGGATATTCGGATGTTTAGGGTACACAAAACAAGACGTCGTCTTATTCTGCTATGATCGGCCTTTCTTTTCCCCAACTCCTTACGGCAGCCTAACCTCCCATGTCATACAGGATCTCCTTTACTTCTGGGTCCTTAATTCCTTCGTTCTGCTTATCCATAAAGGGGCGTCATGATGCTCCTTCGCTGAGTCTCTGCTCTGATGGTAAGAAATCTGACTTGGCTCTCTATGTTTATGAAATTCTTCTGTTCCTTTCAGCGCCTTACGGCGGACGTCTCCTGAATCTCACAGTCGTTCTTTTTTATGCTGCCTGCGGCTGCCTGTGAATGTCAGAAAGCATCTTCTGCGCATCATAGGTCACTCCATTTGCAAGGATGGCAAAAGACCCGTATCAGCTTACAGCTGATCGCAATCACGGATTGTTTCTTCTTGAGCGGATTATTCGCTCTTGTCGTGTAATACTCATGCAATGACTTAAACTCTGGGTTCTTCGCTATCAGCGGAATTGCTGCATTGAACAGCACTGCCCGCAGCTTACTCCGACCTCTTTTGCTTATGGTCGTCTGTCCTTTGTGCTTTCCAGAGCTGTTCTCCCGTAATGAGAGTCCTGCCAGCTTTTGTATCTGTCTGGGTGATTCGAAACGCCTCACATCACCCACTTCTGCCAGAAATCCGGCTACCGTGATCACTCCTATACCTTTGATGGCAAGCATCTGCTCGCTTTCGGGTATCTTCCTGCACAGCTTTTCTATCTCCTCCATAACGGCGTCAAGCTGTGCCTTTTGTATTCGTAATCCTCGAGCAACAGTTTCATTTCATACTGGGCAGCCGAAGAGCCTTTCTTTAAGCCGATGCTGCGTTTTGCTGTCTCACACAGGGTCGTTGCCCTTTTCATTCCTACAGCCCTAAGCTTTGCATCACGCCAGATCTGATTGATTTTCTCGGCTCCCAGTTCCACGATTGCTTCCGGAGTACAAACTTTCTTTAGAAGCAACATACTGCTCTGTGCTTCATAGTCCCCAAACACATCTGTGTACTCGGGGAAATATATGGCGAACCATCTGGCAAATCTGTTTTTGATCTGGGTCATCTCCCTGATGAGTCTCTTACGATTGGCCACCATAATTCATACACACCATCCGGTGTATACGGTGCAGAATACCGGCCCTCGGTAACCAGCTTTGCGATCACCTTCGGATCCTTCCTGTCATTCTTGCTTTGGCTGTTATCATCCAGTTCCTTGGTCTGCTTTTTACCGCATAAGGGTTAACCATAACCAGGAGGATGCCCTCATCCTCAAGATAAGCGCCAAGGTCAAACCAGTAATGACCTGTCGGCTCGATACCTACGATTGCATCCAGCTTCTTATACTTGTCCTGTAAATGCTGCATCCATGCTCCACTGCTCTGTACATCCTTGCCATCCAAATGTCGGTTCATGTAATCACCCCATCTACGCTTCCGATCTCTACCGTTTTTGTTATGTAAGATTTGATCCAGGAAAAACGGAACAGCTTTGTCCCACACGTCCGGACAATGCAGCCACAATTCCGTAAGCCCCCAGTTAGACACGGTTGCTACTACCAGAATATCGGTACTGACCACACAGGGTTCCAATGAAAGTTTTCTGCTGATCGCGCCTGCGATCTTCCCCCATACCGATCTCATTTCCGCCGTCTCCCACGCCGATTGATGGTATGACCCCCTGATAAGCCACAAACAACTCGTCGATGGGAGCTGTGTGTTCGCTGATGCTCACCCCCCGCATATTTGCATATTGCAGGAAACGGTTCCTGCCACAGCGCTCAACCGAGATCATCCTTTCGGCTGATACGGACCGTCCCTGTTTCTGATCCGCATCATCATAGACAGTTGGCAGCATCTCCAGTTCAAAAAAGCCCTGACACGGTTGATCCGTCAGGATCACAGGCTGATATCCGAGTCTCTGCAGCGCCAGTGCCAGCACTACCGTTCCTGCAGGACCGTCTGTCTCCGCATATCCTGCCACATAAAACCCGGTCGTCAAAAACACAACCCCTTTCTCCCACGACAGGATTTCCTGTGCTGCCTTTTCACAGCAATTGTCCGACACATATCGCCTGATATACGGAATTCCCGCGTTGCGAATACCGTAATATAACTTCTTCAATAGTTTCTGTCATATGCATCCCTTCTTTCTATGCGATTACCTGTGTGATCGGTACTATACTGACACCTGCCTCCGTGAGCTTTTCTTGCAGCAGTCCGGCAAATGCAACAGCCTTTTTCCCATCCCCATGCAGACAGACAGAATCTGCCTTGATCGGGATCTCTGCCCTGTCTATGCTTGTCACAACACCTTCCTGTACCATCCTTATCGTCCGCCGGACGGCAGTTTCTTCCTCTTCGATCACAGCCCCTTTCTGCGAGCGCGGGACAAGTGTTCCGTCCGCCTGATAGGCTCTGTCCGCAAATACTTCCATTTGCAACTTTCAGTCCGGTTTCTTCTCCTGCTTTTATCAGCTGACTGCCCGACAGTCCAAGCAGGATCAGTCCGCTGTCCACCTCATAAATGCCTTCCGCGATCGCATATGCCAGCTTCTCATCTTTAGCTGCCATATTGTACATGGCTCCATGCGGTTTTTACATGCTGCAGACCGACATGTGCTGCCTTGCAGAATGCCTGCAATGCACCGATCTGATACTGCACCATTGCCTTCACTTCCTTCGGACTGACTGCCATATTCCGCCGCCCGAAGCCGACCAGATCCGGATAGCCCGGATGTGCACCGACTGCTGCATTTTTTTCTTTTGCCAGTCTGACCGTTTCTGCCATGACCACCGGATCCGATGCATGAAATCCACATGCCACATTCACGGACGAAACATATTGTATGACTTCCTCATCCATACCGCATTTGTAGTTTCGAAGCTCTCGCCCAGATCCGCATTCAAATCTACTTTCATGTTGTACATCCTTTCTGTATCCTGTTTACTGTTCGAAATTCACTATTTCTGATGCCGTTTTCGATTTCCGGTACATTATGGATTTCTGTTCACGTTTCAGTTTTTATCTCATTTTCTGCTTCTGTATTAGAGTTAGCGTATACTAATATTTCAAGTTAATATTTTTGACATCCGTTACAAGCATATGCCCCGGCGCATGCGTAATACAAAAGCTCGGTTTTGATGCCATAACCACAGCCTGCGGTGTCACACCGCACGGCCAGAACACCGGTACTTCTCCCTCCCGGATCGTTACCGCATCTCCAAAATCCGGCTTCGCCAGATCGTGGATTCCGATCACCTTTGGATCTCCGATATGGACAGGTGCGCCGTGTACCTTTGGCATAGAACCTGTTACCTGTACAGCCTTTGGCACAAGCGCATATGGAATAGGACGCATACTGACAACCATATTTCCATGAAATACACCTGCGCTTTTACAAGCTATATTCGTCCGGTACATCGGTACATTGCAATGCTCCTCGATCTGTCTGACCGGAATATCTGCCTTCAGAAGCTCGCCTTCAAAGGAAAAGCTGCAGCCGATCAGAAAACTGACAAGATCTTCCCTCCAAAATGACGATATATCTGTATACCTGCCTGTGAGTTCTCCGTTTTCATAAATACAGTACTGCGGGATATCCTTTGCAATATCCGCATGATCGGCGATCTCACTTAAATATCTGTCTCCCGCGTTTGTCACCTCAAGGATCGGACATGCTTTGGGATTTTTTGTCGCAAACAGGAGAAAATCAAATGCCAGTTCCTTTGAAGAACACAAGGTTAGCCTGTGCATACTCACTGCACATACCGCTTGTTTCACCGGTGATCTTTTCCTCCCGGATCAGCCGCCGCACCTCTTTAGGTAAGCTGTCTGCGTAATCAGCCGCGCAGGTTCCGTCCGGGTAACTGTCTTCTATTTTATCTACCATGCCATCTCACTTCCTCTCTTCTCTCACGTCAGTTGTCATCAGGTAACTATTCATATATGCTGCTATATGTAACATCTGGAACAACTAAGATCCTTGTTGATCCATAATAAACTAACCACACATGACAGTCTTTTTGCTTCTTTGTTGTATCTACTATCTCACCTGCCACCGAACAATTTCTTCAAAAATCCACCCGGCGAATGCTTCTGCAGCTTTATCAGCTCTGCCTGCACAAATCGGATTCTGTCACCCGGTCTTGCCTGCGCCAGTATAGGAAGATCCTCCTGTATCACTGTTGCGATCTTTGCATATCCTCCTGTCGTCTGATGATCTGCCATCATGACGATCGGAAGCCCTGCTGTTGTGACCTGCACAGAGCCAAATACAATACCGTCCGAGATGATATCTGTGTTACCATCTGCTAACACTTTTTTCTCCTTCCAGCCGGATGCCCATCCGGTCGCTTTCCACGCTTACGGTATACGGCGATCCAAGAAATGTCTGAACCCCTTCTTCCGTAAACATTTCCTTCTGTGGACCTAAAATAACCCGCACCGTTTTTTCCCTCTCATAATCCGTCTGGTCAATCGTTTTTTGAGCAGTCTTTTCTGTTCTCCTTCGGAAAACACCCTGACACGGATTGGAAGTGCATCCCCGTTTTGCAGCCTTCTTCCCCTCAAAAACCGCCCAAACCACATTTTAAATTGGTAGATCTGCTCCCCATCACGCTTGGGACCTCTATCGTACCTGCAATGGCAAAATAAGCTCTTACACCGCTTTTCGCCATACCGAAACGAATCCTGTGCCCCTTTTCGATCCGGTAAACATGCCCCCGCTCCATAAGTGTCCCTCCGTCATAGACCGCCTGCATATCCGCCCCGGTATAGGCAGCATATACATCTTCGTCAAATACCAGCTCTGCTCCCATCAGGGTCATCTCCAAAACAGCCGCACCCGGTTCATTTTCCAGCAGGGAAACAAGCTGTGAGTATGCCAGCGTATCCATTACACCGGAGGATGTGATCCCATATTCCATATAACCGAATCTGCCTCTGTCCTGCACTGTTGTGAGCGGTCCTGCCTGTAAAATATGCATGCTCATACGATCACCCCCTTCTTCATGCAAACTCCGGCCGGTAAACTTTATTAACAACATCCTGTCTGATCAGCTCATATTCCCGTTCCGTCACCGCGGCAAAACGGATATATTCTCCTGCCTTGCACAAAACAGGCGGATCGTTTGTCTGATCATAAAAGGAAAGCGGTGTGCGCCCGGATCAATCTCCAGCCCCCCGGTGACTCCATCGGATATACACCGGTCTGACTGCCTCCGATTCCTACCGATCTTGCAGGGATCTTTGTCCGCGGAACCGAAAGCCTTGGCATATGGATCCGTTCATCCAGACCGCCCAGATATACAAAGCCCGGCAGAAAGCCCAGCATATAGATCTTGTAATCCACACTTTGATGGATCTGCATGATCTCTTCTTCACTCCGTCCAAGTTCTCTGCACATCCCTGCAAGATCCGGTCCTTCTTCTCCGCCATAGCAGCAGGGAACAATGCGGATCCGCTTCTTTTCCTGCATTTCAGATGCCTTTATAGAGGAAAACTTCTTTATGACAGGCATCAGCCTCCGATACGTGGTGATCGCCTGATCATAAAAGATCAGCAGGCTCCGGTAAGTAGGAAGCACTTCCGTCACACCTTTTGGGTGTGCTGCCTTGATCTGTACTGCCAGATACTGTACACGGTCATTCGTCTGCACATCGATTTCATTATCAAATTCACAAAGAACTGCCTGATCCCCGACCGGGCAGATACGAAAAGCCTCCATAGGATCACTTCCTCTCATAGGAGTATGCTTTCGCACACTCCTTCGCGGGAAATTTTATTATGATAGCAATCAGAAAGGGACCATGTGTTGACCACATCGTCCCTTGAATATGTTCTACATTATATCCGATTCTTTTTATTTATGCAAGATTGACTTTCTTTTTTGTATATTTGCACATTCGTATGCATACATATGCACATCACTCCGTTTGTAAGGCTACACTTTCTACACAGTTGTGCATCAGCATTGCGATCGTCATCGGTCCTACACCGCCCGGTACAGGCGTGATATAGCTGCAATGCTCACTTACCCTCTCAAAATCTACATCCCCGCAAAGCCCCTCTTCTTTTCTGTGGATCCCCACATCGATGACAACGGCTCCTTCTTTGACATATTCCTCCGTGATCATCTGTGGTTTTCCGATCGCTACGATCAGGATATCCGCACGCTTGCAGACGTCTTTTAAATCCTTTGTCTTTGAATGCGTGATCGTCACTGTCGCATTTTCCCGCAGCATCAGAAGTGCCATCGGCTTCCCGACGATATTGCTTCTGCCGATAATGACGCATTCCTTTCCGGCGATTTCAATCCCGGATCTCTTTAGCAGCTGGATGACTCCCGCCGGGGTACAGGACACGAAAGCCTGGTTTGCCAATACAGAGAGCACCGACATTCTGCGGATGGAAGCCGTCCACATCCTTCTTCGGAGAGATCGCACGGATCACCGCATTTTCATCGATATGCTTTGGCAGCGGAAGCTGCACCAGAATCCCGTTGATCTCCTTCCTGCCATTCAGCTCTTCTATCTATCAGAGAAAGCAGTTCTTCCTGTGTTGTCTCTTCCGGAAGCTCAAAGCTTTCTGATTCCATGCCCGTATAAGCACATGCTTTTTTCTTATTATTGACATACACGCTCGAAGCCGGATCATTGCCGACCTGTACGACCGCAAGTGTTACCGTAACGCCCTGCGCCTTCAGCGCAGCGACCTTTTCCTTCACTTCATCCTTGATCTGCTTCGAAATTGCCTTACCATCTATGATGTTCATAGTGATCCTCCCTTTCGTATTTATGATCATGTGGTTGGATGGATTTGCATGTTTCACACCAGACCGCCCCTAAAAAACGTCGGTACTTAGGGCACGTATTTTGTGCCCTTATGTATCCGCTGCGTTTTTTAACGAGCGAAAGCGCAAAATGTAATGATTGCTATGCAATCATTATGCAGCCTCAGCTCATCGCTGTAAGCGATTTTCATGAGCTGAGGTTCAAATCTGGCGGGGAATATGCAAATTCATCCTATATATCATTTAAAAAAGTCCTGTGATCTTTCCACTTTCATCCACATCGATTCCGAACGCCGCCGGCTGTTTCGGAAGCCCGGGCATTGTCATGACCGCACCTGTCAGCACGACCACAAAGCCTGCGCCTGCGGATACATAGGCTTCCCGGACTGTGATATCGAAGTCCTTTGGTCTGCCCAAAAGCGCCGGGTCATCGGAAAGGGAATACTGCGTCTTTGCCATACATACCGGCAGATCCCCGAAACCAAGCTCCGTCAGCTTTGCAAGCTGCTTCTTTGCTGCGGCTGTATAGTTTACACCCTTTGCACCGTAGATCTCTTTTGCAACCGTTTCGATCTTTTCTGTCAGTGGCAGTTCGCTTGGATACAGCGGTTCAAAATGACTTTCTTTCTCTTCCAGTGTCTTTAACACCTTCTCTGCTAAGGCAATACCGCCTTCGCCGCCCTTTTCCCAGACTTCGGAAATGGCAAATTCGCAGCCGCGTTCTTCGCAGAACTGCTTCACAAATGCGATCTCCGCCTCGCTGTCCGTAACAAAAGAATTCAGTGTCACAACAACCGGTACTTTATATTTCTGCAGGTTTTCGATATGCTTCTCCAGATTGACGATGCCTTTCTCCAGTGCTTCCACGTTTTCTGCGGAAAGCTCTGTCTTTGGAACTCCGCCGTTATATTTCAGGGCGCGGATCGTTGCGACCAGTACGACTGCATCCGGAGAGAGGCCTGCCTGTCTGCACTTGATATCAAAGAACTTCTCTGCGCCGAGGTCTGCTCCAAAGCCTGCCTCCGTCACAACATAATCTGCCATGGAAAGGGCTGCTGTTGTCGCACGGACGCTGTTACAGCCATGCGCGATATTGGCAAATGGACCGCCATGGACAAGAGCCGGTGTATGCTCCAGTGTCTGGATCACGTTTGGCAGGATGGCATCCTTTAACAGTGCTGCCATTGCACCCACTGCCTGCAGATCCTTTGCCGTTACAGGCTTTCCGTCCAGATCGTATGCCACAATGATCTTACCGAGGCGGTCTTTGAGATCTTCCAGATCTGTTGCAAGGCAGAGGATCGCCATAATCTCGGATGCGACCGTGATCACGAAATGATCTTCCCTGACAAAGCCGTCTGTTTTACTGCCAAGTCCCACTACAACATTCCGAAGGACACGGTCATTCATATCCAGACACCGTTTCCAGACGATCTGGCGTGTATCGATACGGAGCGCGTTGCCCTGCTGGATATGGTTGTCTAAGAGTGCTGCAAGCAGGTTGTTTGCTGAGGTGATGGCATGGAAATCGCCTGTAAAATGCAGGTTCAGATCTTCCATCGGAACGACCTGGGCATATCCGCCGCCCGCTGCACCGCCTTTGATCCCGAAGCACGGACCGAGAGATGGCTCACGCAGTGCGATGATCGCCTTTTTCCCCAGCTTACCGAATGCCTGTCCGAGACCGACGCTCGTTGTCGTCTTTCCTTCTCCTGCAGGCGTCGGGTTGATCGCTGTCACAAGGATCAGCTTTCCCTTTTTATTTCCTTCTATCTTTTTCAGGTATTCATTCGAGATCTTTGCTTTGTACTTTCCGTACAGCTCCAGGTCATCCGCCGTCAGCCCGATCTCCTTAACTACCTCTGTGATGGGAAGCATCTGCGCTTCCTGTGCGATTTCAATGTCTGTTTTCATAGACGTCCCTCCTTGCATGGTTTTTAAATAAAGAATGTGCCATAGCACATTCTCGCGCCGAGCGCGGTCGCTTGCGACATACTTCCTCTTCGCGCGAGTGCGCATCCTGCGGAGCATCTTTATGTATGTGATAGGAAATTCCTATCACATACATAAAGGCGCATCCATATCAGATGTTCTGATACAGATACGTCTCTGTCTTCTTAACCTGAAAGATTTTACTTCCGATATCATATACGTTATGTCGCGAGTTTAACATCCCTGCCTTTTGCTGTCAACAAATTTATCGCAGGAATTTTTACATGGATTTTTGTACCGTTGCACAAGTGTGTCCTTAAAACCTGATACAATTTTAGGTGCTCCCAGAGACGTATTTCATTGACAGAAAGCCCAAAAAAGCATACACTTTATCTAATAATCACTGACAAGACAGTGACCGTTTGCCGGGGCTTCATTATAGGTTGCCTTGCGACATAAAAGGAGAACACATGGAAAAACAGAAAATGACAAAAGAGGAAAAAAGCTGGATTTTGTATGACGTTGCAAATTCCGCATTTATCATGACACTGACTGCCACGATTCCGATCTATTTCCGCGCACTGGCAACGGAAGCAGGTATCAGTGCCACACACGCAACCTCCATCTGGGGAACCTGTACCTCGATCGCCATTCTGATCCTGGCACTGCTTTCTCCGATCCTTGGCGCACTCGCAGATTACCAGAATATGAAAAAACGGATTTTCATGATCTTTCTTGCCATCGGTATCGGCGGTGGTATCGCCTTTACGATCGCGCCGAACTGGATCACCTTCCTTTTGTTTTTCATTGTCTCACGGATCGGTTATACCGCCTGCAATGTTTTCTATGATGCCATGCTGGTCGATGTCACAACGGACGAACGGATGGATCAGATTTCATCCTTCGGTTATGCATTCGGATACATCGGAAGCTGTATTCCGTTTATCGCCGGCATTATCCTGATCCTTGTAAAGCCGTTCGGACTGACTACACTCCTTGCGACACAGATTTCCTTTGTGATCACGATCGTATGGTGGTTTTTACTGGCGATACCGCTTCTGAAAAATGTGAAGCAGACACATTACCTGCGTCCGAAGAAAAATATCATCAAACACAGCTTCCGCAGGTTATATGTTACTTTTATGAAATTGAAAAAGAATAAAAGACTTCTTTATTATATATTAGGCTACTTCTTTTATATTGACGGTGTCTACACGATCATCTCCATGGCAACCAGCTACGGCGGCGAGGTAGGCATTGACTCTACCCAGATGATCCTGGCACTTCTTCTGACACAGATCGTTGCTTTTCCATGCGCGATCTGGAGCGGAAAGCTTGCCGAGCGTTTTGGATCTATCCGTATTATCAAGATATTTATTCTGATCTACTGCGGCATCTGCTTTTATGGCTATCTGCTCGACAGTGCACTCGACTTCTGGATCCTTGCAGTTCTCGTCGGTATGTGTCAGGGTGGTATTCAGGCTCTTTCCCGTTCTTACTTCGGTAAGCTGATCCCCAAAAAAGAATCCAGTGAGTATTTTGGATTTTTTGATATATTTGGGAAATTCGCAGACTTCTTCGGACCTCTGATCATTTCCCTGTGTGCTCTCATTTTCCATAGCTCCAGCTATGGTGTGCTTGCACTGATCGTCTTATTTTGATCGGTTTTATACTGATCCAAAAATCAGAAAAATTAGCTTAAACAGAGGAGAAATAACATGGACAGACAAAATTTGACCCTTCTGACCGATTTATACGAATTGACGATGATGCAGGGCTACTTCAAACACAAGGATCGTAACGAAACCGTTATCTTTGATGCATTTTTCAGAAACAACCCTATGGACAGCGGCTATTCCATCATGGCTGGTCTTGAGCAGGTCATCCAGTATATCAAGGAGTTGAAATTTGAACAGCAGGACATTGATTATCTTGCAGGCCTCTGCATTTTCCAGCAGGATTTTCTGGACTATCTGAAGGATTTTAAATTTACCGGTGATATTTATGCGATTCCGGAAGGCAGCATCATGTTTCCGCGTGAACCGATGATCAAAGTCATTGCACCGATCATGCAGGCACAGCTTGTAGAAACTGCCATCCTGAACATCATCAACCACCAGAGTCTGATCGCAACCAAGACGTCCCGCGTCTGCTTCGCAGCCAGAGGAGACGGAATCATGGAATTCGGGCTTCGCCGTGCACAGGGCCCGGATGCAGGTACTTACGGTGCAAGAGCTGCCATGATCGGTGGCTGTGTCGGTACTTCCAACGTACTGGCAGGACAGCTTTTTGACGTTCCGGTCAGCGGAACGCATGCACATAGCTGGATCATGAGCTTCCCGGACGAATACACGGCTTTCAAAGCATATGCGGATATTTATCCAAATGCCTGCCTGCTTCTGGTAGATACCTATGATACGTTAAAATCAGGCGTTCCGAATGCGATCCGCGTCTTTCAGGAAATGAAAGAAGCTGGCATTCCGCTTACCAAATACGGAATCCGTCTCGACAGCGGTGATCTTGCTTACCTTTCCAAAAAAGCCCGTAAGATGCTGGATGAAGCCGGTTTCCCGGATGCGATCATTTCCGCTTCCAACGATCTGGATGAGTTTCTGATCGACAGCCTGAAGGTACAGGGTGCAGCCATTACCTCCTGGGGTGTTGGTACGCATCTGATCACAAGCAAGGACTGCCCGTCCTTCGGCGGTGTTTACAAACTGGCAGCTGTCATGGGAAAAGACGGTAACTTCATTCCGAAGATCAAGCTTTCCGAAAATACCGAAAAGGTGACAAATCCCGGTAATAAGAAAATTTATCGGATTTATGAAAAAGAAAGTGGTAAAATCAAAGCAGATCTCATCTGTCTTGCCGATGAAGTATTTGACGAAAATGAGCCAATGCTTTTATTTGATCCGTTAGAGCCATGGAAAAAGACAAAGCTTCCTGCAGGCAGTTATACGCTGCGTGAGCTGATGGTTCCGGTTTTTCTTAAACGGCGAATGTGTTTATGAATCTCCAAAGGTAATGGATATTCAGGCTTACTGCAAGAAAGAGCTGGAAACGCTCTGGCCGGAAACAAGAAGACTTGTCAATCCGCATAAGGTATATGTGGATCTTTCCGCAAAGCTGTATGATATCAAGATTTCACTCCTTGATCAGATGAGTGCAGAATAAATAAGACGAAAGAGGTAACTGCTATGCTGAAAATTATTACTGATTCCGCTACGGATCTGCCCAAAGATTATATACAGGCACATCATCTGCATGTGATCCCGACCCCGGTCGTTATTGATGAAGTTGACTATTTTGACGGTGCCACGATCCAGACAAAAGAGTTTTATGACATTTTAGATGACATGAATCGTGATGTCCGCACCTATCATATCAATCCGGAAATGTTTGAAAATGCCTTTACACCTTATGCAGAGGCAGGCGACAGTGTCATTTATCTGTGCTTCTCCACAGGAATCGCCGGTACTTTTAATGCCGCAAACATTGCCAGAAACAACGTACTGGAAAACTACCCGGACTTTGATCTGACGATCATTGATTCCAAGTGTGCATCCATCGGTTTCGGGCTCCTTGTTTCCAAGCTTGTTTCCATGCTGGAAAAGGGTGCTTCCAAGGAAGAAATCATCGAAGCCGCAGATTATTTTATCGATCATATCCATCACGTATTTACGGTCCGTACTTTAAACTACCTGATCAAGGGCGGCAGATTATCCAAGTTCTCAGGAACGATCGGAGAAACGCTGGATATCAAGCCAATCCTGATCGTGGACAAAAACGGTGCCCTGACTGTGATCCAGAAGGTGCGTGGGCAGAAAAAGTCCTTTAAGGCACTTGTTGAGTATGTGAAGGAAAATGCTTACGATCCGTCAAAGCAGACGATCGCGGTCTGTCACGGTGAGGATGAAGCTGCTCTCGGCTTCGTCAAAGAGCTTCTGGATAAGGAATGTAGTCCGAAGGATTACCTGATCACGACTGTCGGCTGTGCGATCGGTGCACACACAGGCCGTGGTATTGTAGGTATCTGCTTCTTTGATGCGGACAACGGAAAGTTCCGGAAGTATTTTGAAGAGTAGATTTTATCTAATTTTCATACCAAATAGGTGCAATCTTTCAATATAGACGAAACCTAGAATACCAGTAAATTATTTTTTCGCCCTATAAGAACAAATCTGTCCTTATAGGGCGAATGTAATTTTCCTTGTTCAAATGTTTTTCGTCTTTTTATCAGATAATTCATGGTTTCGTATGAATTATTCATGTTGTTTTTCTTGAACTAACAAATATATCCTGAAATCCCGTCTCATTTCCTCAGTTTTTTCATCCAAATAACATATATGATGCGTCTTGGGATGAAGTTTTATCCGACAGGAAAATTTCGTTTCGTCCATATACAACATTTTTATCTTCCGGGCGAATTTTTATGCCAACCACTAAAAATCCATATCTATTTCATATAACCGACTGTTAAGAATGTCCTCTCTCGTCCTCTTACAGATTCTGCACAGCAGCAACAAATTCCGCTTCCGGGATCCGGGCACTTTCCACAGCTTTTCTGATTGCTTCCTGCGTCACAGAAGCAGCAAGTGTTCCGGCGACGTTGATATCAACCTTTTCTGAGCCAATAGAAACTGCATAAATGCTGTCGCCGTCCGCCATGGTTCCAACGGGACTGATACACCTCGCATATGCATTTCTTGTCATACTTGCAATCTTATTCAGCTCAGCCTTGGAAAAAGCGGCATTTGTAAAGACTGCCCCAATCGTAGTGTTTCCGGTAAACTGGTCGTGTGGCACCAGACATTTGCACATTTCGGCCACACTGTCAAGCGGCTGTTTTCTGTCTGCACTCAGAAGCCCCGCCAATCTCTTGCCCGTTCCGGCCTCATAAATATCTCCCGCTGCGTTTACAACAACGATCGCTCCGATCTGAAAACTGCCAATCTGGATACAATGCAGTCCCAGCCCTGCTTTCATGGACTGTCCCATGCCATACAGCTTGCCTACCGTTGCGCCGCAGCCTGCTCCGATATTTCCCATTCTTGTATCACAGCCGGCAAGTGCGTTTTCTGTTGCTTCTCTTCCCATCGCTGCATCCGGCCTAATCTTTGCACTTTTATAGCCCAGATCATAAATACAGGACTGACAGACAAGCGGAACCAGCGCCAGTCCTGTCGGATATCCGATTCCGTGCTCCTCCAGGCAGGTCATAACACCATCTGAAGCTGCAAGTCCATAGGCGGAACCGCCTGACAATACGATCGCATTGATCGGGTTATCTGCTGTCAAAGGACTTGTCAGTGGTGTTTCTCTGGACGCAGGACCGCCGCCGCTGATGTCACAGCCTGCCTTTGCACCATTTGGAAAATACAGAACAGTCACGCCTGTTCCTGCATCCTGATTACTGGCATGTCCGATGGAAATGCCTTTTATGTCTGTTACCTGAATTTCCCTGTTGTCCGTCATAAATTGATTCTCCTTTGACATTTAACGAGAACCTCAGCCCATGCATAATCACCTTCGGTGATGGGCTGAGGCTACATCATGCATCCTTCGGATGCATGACATTTATCGTTTGAGGGCTGCAAAGAGGGCACGTGAGACTACAGATGCCACAACAAAGCAGAGCACCGCTTCAATGAGCCCCTGCATACCAACAAATGCGATGACAAATAAAAACGGATTGCTTACCCCCATCGTACTTACCATGCCCTGAATGTACTCTGTATTGTAGAAAAAGATACATAAAGAAGACATGAAAAGCAATGTATTTAAAAGCGGGCAGGCAAGGCTTGCTGCAAAATAAGAAAACTTTCTAGATACACCACCCTTGTACATTACCTTAAAAAGCAGACCTGAAAGCCATCCTTCCAGGACACGCGGCAGGATACATGTCACAACGGTTCCAATCGGACTGATACTTAAAAGCATGGAAGAGAATGCGGATTCACCGGTCAGTGCCATATAAAAGCTTGTCAGACCAAATGCCAGTCCGCAGATCGCACCACCGGTCGGTCCAAGCAGCACCGCACCGACAGCAACAGGTACCGTCAGAAGTGTGATGGATAATCCGGGTGTACGGATATAGCCAAGCGGTGTCAGCGACATGATGATAATGATCGCGATCATCAATGCAAGCTCCACCATAAATTTCGTGTCAAAGTTCTTTTTCTGTGTCATAACAAATCTCCTTTTTCTCTGATAAAGCGGCTACTGTCCCCTGCCTTTCAGAATTATTTTATTTTGGGGAATAAGTGTTATAGGGAAAAGTCCGGGAAGCCCGGCAGATACACCAAACAGAATTGTCACTACCTTGCAAGTAGATGCCATAAGGTCATCTCTTATCATGAGGAACGCCCGCGCATACAACGGAAAACATCCTGATTACTTCACAGACTCCACCGGAAATACCTTCTTCCACTGCGCCTGCTCCATATTTCATATATGATATGTAAGATATTTTTTCTTCTTGATGCATTTTCTTTCGAATAACGCTCAAGTGGTAAAATACCATATTTCAGGCTCAATGTCAAAAGTTTTCACATATGCTGCATTATCGCATCCATTCAGATATCCCGGATCATCTTACATGGTATCGTTTAGCAAACGTGATTAAATGTTGCTTCCGCAAAATCGTCAATTTTGTTTTGTCGTTTTTCCGCAAAATCGTTAATTTTGATACCTTATGAGATATGATTCTGTCAAACTGGCATAGAAAATCCCGGTGCAAAGCACCGGGGATTTTCATTCCATCCGCCTCTACTGCTCCATCTGTCTGCCCAGAAAACCTGCGGCGGACAATACGAGCTTCTTTTCTACTTCACCAAGTTTTTCCTTCTCATTGTTTGTGGCAAGAATGACAGCACCGATCACATCCCCTTCTGCCAGGATCGGAGCGGACACATACTAGTGTAAGATCCGGTAACGGTTCATTGGCAATCTCAACAAAGTTCTTATCCGCTTTTGACAGAAGCAGGATCTCCCTGTCATTCAGCTTTTCTTCCATCCTATGGCTGATCGATTTCCCAAGCAGATTTTTCAACCCGCCCGCTGCTGCAATAAACTGATCTCTGTCTGCAATGAGCGCGATCTTGCCGGACACCTGCGCAAGACTTTCCGCATACTGTTTGGCAAACGCTGTCATTTCACCGATCGGTGAATATTTTTTCAGAATGATCTCGCCTTCGCGATCAGTAAAAATTTCCAACGGGTCACTTTCGCGGATCCGCAAAGTCCTGCGGATCTCCTTCGGAATGACAATGCGCCCCAGATCATCTATTCTTCGTACTATACCTGTCGCTTTCAATACCTTTTCCTCCAATTTCCTATTTTAGCCAGAGCGCTTCACCACTCTTTTTGCTATATATTAGATTTGGAGTTAGTATGTGGAAAAACATGCAGGATTATTCGATTATTCTCAATCCTTGTTAAGCAACAAATAAACGCCCGGTACTTCTTTACCGCTTCTATATTGCAAAAATGCCATAACGAAAGTATAATTGAGGATTATATTGCAAATCGTATAGTTACATCCATAACAGCCTGGAGGGAATATGCAGAAAAAAATACAGGATACCGACACTACTCAACACAATAGTTCCGTACCACCGGAAAACAGACCGATGAATAAAAATATGATCCGATCTGTCGTTTGTTCACTGCTTGCGGTTATTTTTATTTGCCTGGGCATTAATGAACTTTGATATCATAATGAAATTTTTTAACAAAGTAATTTCGCTGTTCTCCCCGTTTCTGATTGGCGGTGGTATTGCTTTTCTGATCAATGTTGTCCTAAATCCACTTGAACGCTGCTGGAATAAAGTATGCAAAAAAGCCCCTGGCAAAGCTGACAAGACCGGTCTGTCTCACGCTGAGCTCTGTTCTTGTGCTGGGAATCCTGTTCGCTGTAATATTTATGATGATTCCGAGTCTATGGAAATCAGTCGATGAGTTTATTCAAAATATCCCGATTTACGTTGAAGAAATCAGACATTGGTGGATGGATACTGTCCGCTTTGCGGCAAAGTACAATATCGTCCTTCCGGAATATGCCATCGACTCCGACCTGCTGATCCGGAAAATTACGGCTCTGATCAACGACAAAGGAAGCGGAATCATTTCGATAACATGGGATGCAGCTACCTCCGTCCTTTCCGGTCTGATCGATGTGCTTTTTGGCATTTATCTTTGCTTTATACCTTCTGGCAAAAAAGAAGTGGTCGCAGCCCACTTAAAGAAGCTGATCGTAACGATACTTCCGCAAAAGAAGGCAAAACAACTTCTGAGCATCGCCTCACTGACAAATCATACTTTTTCCAGCTTTGTCAGCGGACAGCTTACCGAGGCCGTCATTATTGGAGTCCTCTGCTTCCTGGGAATGCTGATTCTGAAACTTCCCTACGCCGGTGTCATCTCAACATTGGTGGCGTTTACCGCATTGATACCGGTCTTTGGTGCATGGCTCGGCGGCGGTCTTGGCACATTTCTGATCCTGTTGGCAGAACCCATCAAAGCGGTGTGGTTCATTGTTTATCTGCTGATTCTGCAACAGGTGGAAGGCAATCTGATATATCCAAAAGTTGTTGGGAAATCCGTTGGTCTTCCCGGGCTGCTTGTACTGCTGGCAGTCACTGTTGGCGGTGAAGCATTTGGTATCCTGGGAATGCTTTTCAGCGTTCCGGTCTGCGCAGTGCTGTATAACCTTTATCTGGCGTTCATGAAAAACCAGACTCCCCGTAAAGGATAGTTTGTATGCAGTTTTAAAAACCGTTACTCCGCTTTCACCGCCCAACGCATCTTGGTTGAGCGGGCGCGCGGGTTCAGGCGGCATTCTTCAGCGGATGGTCTTATGACATCAGCCGAGATTTCTGCGTAAACGCCTGCTTTTTTCAATTCCTTGAAGGCTTTTTTGACCAGACGGTCTTCTCCTGAATGAAAAGTCAGAATTGCCACTCTTCCACCGGGCTTTAAAATACCATCGAGCTTTTCCAAAAAGCTGTAAAGTACCTCGAATTCACTGTTCACATCAATACGCAGTGCCTGAAATGTACGGGCACAGGATTTTTTGACTGCTTCCTCCCGTTCTGCTTTTGGCAGACGGACAAGAGCTGCTTCCACAGCATTTCTCAAATCTGTTGTCGTTTCTATCTTTTTCCCGTTCTTTAATCTGCCAAATACGCTGGCTGCAATTTCCGCCGCATACGGTTCATCGGAATTTTCAATGAGCATTCCTTCAAATTCCTTCTGCGTAACCTGTAAAAGCCGATCTGCCGCACTGTCGCCATGCATAGGATCAGCCGCAGATCCAGAGGACCTTCTGTTTTTATAAGAAAAACCGCGCTTCGGATCGTCGATCTGCATGGAAGAAACGCCGAGATCCGCCAATACAAAATCAAACTGTCCGAATTCCTCCGCCACCTTGTCGATATTTGCAAAATTCATCAGCCTAAACTGAAAGGTATCCTCGGAAAAACCTGCCGCGCGCAGCCTTTTGACCGTCTTTTCCGATTCGATCGGATCAATATCGAGTCCGACGAGCCTGCCTTCTCCTTCCAGCTTTTCCAGCATTTTGCGACTGTGTCCGCCATAGCCCAGCGTACAGTCCAGCCCCTGCTGCCCCGGTCTTATTTCCAGAAAATCCAGTATCTCCTTTACCATAATGGAAATATGCATGCCCGCAGGCGTCGAACCCTTTTCAATCACATGTGCCACTGTATCGGCATATTTTTCGGGATCATGTTCTTTATATTTTTCTTCAAACTTCTTCGGATACCTGCCCGCGTAGCGGACACGGCGCTTGTGTACTTTTTCTTCCATATTCTTCCTCACTGTCACAAAATATAGTCTGTATTATATCTTTTGATATCCCTTATATTTATCCTATAGTTTCCGACAGGTCAAGTCAACCTGTGAAATACAATCAAAAAACAGAAGACCATCTGTTTTTGGCAGATAATCTTCTGTTTGTTTTATCTGTGCTGAGATACCTTATCTGCTCAGCACGATTCTCTCAAAATAAATTCGGATTTTAAAATGATATTTTCACATCGGGCATCCGGATCTCCAATTTTCTTAAGCAGTAATTCCACTGCTTTTCTTCCCATTTCCTTCATTGGCTGACGAATTGCTGATATCGTCGGAACTGTCAGCTGTGACCATTCAAAGTCATCATAGCATATCATAGCCATTTCTTCCGGTATACGCTTCTTATAATCCATAAGACATTTAAAAACTCCCTGTGCCATCGGATTCTCAGCGACAAAACAAGCAGTCGCCTTTTTTTCCTGCAATAGTTGTTTCATTGCATCATACCCATTTTCAAATGTCTGTTGTTCTCTTCCTACTATAATTTCCCCGTCACGTGCGAGTCCACTGTCAGCAAGAGCATCCAAATATCCCTGAAATCTATCTCTTCCTGTGGATAACTCATAATTTCTGCTGCTGTAAATATAGCCAATATTAGTATGCCCTTTTTGAATTAATGCTTTTATCGCATTATAGGATGCCTGATAATTATCACACGTTACCGCATTACATGGCACGAACTTTGTTTTACAATCAATAAAAACCAGTGGAAAATCTTTGGAAGGACAGAGCGTCCGATAATCAAAATCCATCTGCCGGGGCGCCAGAATAATGCCGCATACCTGCTGCTGTAACATGCTGCGGACAACATTTAATTCGTCGTTTACCTTACTTCTCGTCGTACATAAAAGCAGTGAATAACCCTCTTTATATAAAACATCTGAAATCTCATCCACAACCCTCGAGAAGAATGGCGTAGATGCTTCCTGTACAATTACAGCAACTGTTTTCACAGTATTCGTCCGCAGCCCTCTTGCCATAATATTCGGTGTATAATTCAACTCTTTTATCGCATCATTTACCCGTTTTTCAACTTCAGGAGACACATATCTTGTCTTATTCACCACATGAGAAACCGTTGTTGCAGATACACCTGCTCTTTCTGCCACCTGTTTTATTCCAACCCTCATGCTTTTATCATTCCTTTCACTTCATTAAGAACAGTCTATGCCAGTTCTTTTTATACTGCATACAAATGCATCGGGAATATCAATCTGATTCACTGATTTAAACAGAGCCGGATCATCTTCCTTCCGTTTAAAGATTTCCATAATTCCCGTAGAGTGTCCCATTCTCTCGCCCAAAGTAAAAAGAATGTCCCCTTCTTTATTAAAACGGATCGTCCTGACAGCCCCTCTGACCGGAAGCCTCGATGCAAGTTCCATCCTTCCGTCCGGTAATACTCTTAAAATTACAATCTCATAATGTCCGCGGACAGATGCTGCAATAAACTCTCCGGTTTTTGATATTGCTATATCACCTGCTGCCATATAATGCTGCGGCAGTCCATCTTCTCCAACTTCCCCAAAATTCCCTGGAAGCTCGTGATTTGCAATATTGATAATCTGTAATTCTTCCGTCTCTGCGCGTTTTGTTGCCTTCCATGCAGCAATTTGCGCACTCATCTCCATGATAGTATAAGTATATCCATTTTTTTCATGAAATGCAATATGTCTTGGTCCTGAACCCGCCGAAAGTGCTGACCAGCTGCCCGTGATATCAAATGTTTTTTCATTATTTTTATGCTCTAGTATCCACACCTTATCAGATCCAAAATCTGCCACATAACAATACTTACTGTCTGCTGTAAAAAGCCGAATGTGGATGTGCACGATTCTGCCTGTAACTGATGCTGCTCCCTTTAAATTCAAGTCTCTGTATAAAAGCACCGATCTTTCCTTCTTTATCCATTTCATAAAAATGAACTGCACCATCCGCAAAGTCAGTAACCGCTATTATTTTTTCATCCGGACTGATCGATAGATGACAGACATCGCCGGCTGTATGCAACACTGTTTCGTTCATAAATATGAGACTTCCGTTCTGATCTGCTATCCGATAACTTTGCAATACGTCCTGATCTGCATCTGTTTTACCTGTTACAAGCAGCGTATTCTTATCACTGCTCATGGCAATATGGGTAAACCCACGTAATTGCACCTCCTGTCTTACCAGAAGTAATTTATTTTCATCCGCTTCATACTTATAAAGATATATGCCACCATGTTTATTATCACCCTTAACGCCTGTCCAGATTTCATATCTGCGTTTTGACCGCATTATTTATTCATCTCCTTACTTATATGTCATATTTGTGCCGGAATGGTTTCCCGTATTTTAGAAATTGTATGTCGGCTGTTTCAGGGGGATATTCTCCATGATCCATCTGGCATCTTCCATTGTTGTCATCACATCCATGGAGCCGTATTTTCTTGTAGAGCCGGCTGAACACGCATTGGCAAAGCCCGCTATACTTTTCAGCTCATCTACACTCAGTTGATCTATGGAAAAGCCTTTTCTTGTTGCCTGAAATAATAAAGCCCCCATAAAAGAATCTCCTGCTCCGGTTGTATCCACAACATCTACCGCATAAGTAGGCTGATAGACATATCCGTTACGATTTCTTAAAAGACAGCCGTCTTCTCCAAGTGTTACCGCAACCAGTTTATTTTTTTCCCTGACAAGCCTTTCACTGCCTTTCAGAATATCTTTCTCGCCAAAGAAATGCTCTAATTCTACATCTGTAAGCTTAACAATATCACTCGTTAATGCTGCATCACAAATACTTGTCATTTCTTCCTGTGTGTGCGTGTTTCCCCGCCAGTTACAATCTAATCCCAACAGTCCGTTTTGCTCCCTGACAACTTCTATGATCTTCTGACAGGACGCATAAATCGGTTTTTCCTTTTATAAAACCACATAGGTATCACAAAAGCCCTGCTGGATCTGATCATATCGAAATCCACTGCATCTACACCCGTCTCCACATCCGTTCTTCTGCTTTCATACTTCAGAAAATGTCTGTCATTTTTTCATCAAAATGCACAAACATCATACGAGTTTCCACTTTATCGCTTATTACCACACCGGATACATCAATTCCACTTTCCTTTGCATACTCATATAAGAATTTGCCATGATCATCATCTCCGACCGTAGTGATAAGTGCACCCGTACCACCCAGCCGGACAATCTGGGACAACAGATTTCCTGTAGCTCCTGCCGGCTGTCTTTCATATAAATTGAAGCCTGCTTCTGTCTTTCCTCTGTATACCATGTTCAGAATCAGATCTCCTAATGCCACAACATCTACATTTTTCATCGATCCAGTATTCTCTCCTTCTTCATTTCTCGCATTGTTATGATTTGGCATT
>VOFC01002756.1_pt1 | contig 41227 bp, 41 predicted proteins | sample 5384161 | NCBI WGS metagenome assembly VOFC01 (sample SAMN12384722, study PRJNA508395) | human gut metagenome | isolation source: healthy gut B | host: Homo sapiens
GCTCTGCTCGCGCTGGGAAAGAGAGGAAAGCGATTTGCCTTCAAAGAGAATGGTTCCGTCTGCGTGCCCGTGCGGCTGCAAGATGGGCTTTAATTGCCGCAGAAGCGTCGACTTGCCGCAGCCGGATCTGCCGCACAGGACCGTAAACGAGCCTGCCTCAATCGAAAGCGAGACGTTCTGGAGCGCGGGGACAGTTTCACTCGGTGGGATACGTAAAGCTCAGATCTGAGATTGTAAACGTCTGCATACAGCCGCCTCCTTTTCCGTCCAGAATTGCCGGGATCAGATTCAAAGCAAGATCAAGAAGCTCAGCCAGCACAGCGCGCTGGTCGCATGTCAGACCTGCGCCCCTGCAGCTGGGATAATAGCGCCAGGAAAGCGCGCCTGCGGCATAGCCCCGCAACGATTGCGCCCAGAGGGTCCCATGCCGCGAGCAGCAGTTTGTCGCGCGTCGTGAGTGTGAAGATCGAAAATGCGCTTCTGCCGGGAAGTCCGTAGCCCCGGGCGCGCATGGAGTCCGCCGTGTCGACTGCGTTCTCCAGAGACCATGTCACGAGAATCGAAAAGACCATCAGCGCGCATTTGATGCGGTGCAGCAGACTTCCCGTATGCATGTCGTTGCCGACTGCTGCCTGCGCTTTGGAAACCCGCCTTGCCTGCGCGGAAAAAGCGCGGAACGAAGCGGAGCGTCATCGAAAGGACGAGACTCAAGGCGGGCACGATTCTTCCGAACAGATAGACGAATTTATCGGACGTCATGAGCGCGTGTAGCACGAGAACCAGACCAGCGCTGTGCAGAGCGTCAGCCCCGCGCCAAGACCGTATAGAATGGACTCGAGCGTCAGAGGTTTCCCGGACGGCAGATAGCGCAGAATCGTCCGCCCCTCGTGGCTGAATGCAGGGTTTACGGCGGCGGTTACGGCAAACAGCACCAGCGCGTACCACAGCCGGAATCCGCCCGGTCTTTTCACCGCCGAGGTGCAAGAAGCAGGCGATCGCGCCAATGAGCGAAATCGCCTGGCACACCGGGTGCTGCAAGACCATCGCCCCCAGCAGCACGAGCGCAAAATAGAGAAAGTTCACCAGCGGGTGGCAGCGGGAAAAAGCGTCGTTGTGGTTCATGGTTCCCCTTTCGTAAAAATAGAGCCGCGCGAATGCGCGGCTCTATAAAAAGCCAAAAGTTATCACGATTCCGGTCAAACGGGTTTTCGTGCGCCGAGAAGCAGAATTACTGAAGCAGATTGGCGCTCAGGAGCAGACCATATAGCATCTGCGCGATCTCCGCGCGCGAAATCCGGCGCGAGGGTGTGAGCGCAGCCGGATGCCCAGAGACCGGACGATACGCAATACGCGACGGACGCCTTTGCCCACGAAGAAACGCGCGAGGCGTCACGGTAGGCGGAAAGCGGCGTGTCTAGACGGTCCAGCGCCGTGTCAATGCCGCAAAGACAGCGGCGCGCGCGGTCATGGTCGCCGCCTCCTGCACGGTGATGGCGCCGTCGGGGTGAAACTTCCGTCGCCCACGCCGTTGACAATGCCGTAGGCAGCGGCGGTATCGACGAACGGTGCATACCACGCCGCTTCCGCGATTACACAGCCATCTCAACAGCGACGCCTTCGACGGGACCGCGACGAGGTCATCGCGCGCATGAAGGCGGCGGGCATGGCGGCCCGCCATGGTCATCGCCTGCGAGGACGACGACTCCTGAGGCTCGAGGCGCTCCTCGCGGAGCATCAGGCTGGCTCTTCGGCGCCTGGGCGCTTCATCCCATTCCCCTGACAAGCCTGAGCCCACCGTCAGGCGGATCGCCGAGATCTGTTCGCGCCTGGGGTTCGTCGCCGTGGGCGAGACGGGGGCTCGACTTACCGGTGCAAGGAGCCGCTTGACTGGCAGCGCACGCTGCCGCCACACGCCGCGAAGGCCGCGGCAAGCAGCCCTCATCATCCACGCGCGCGACAGCGAGCGCGAAGCGCTTCGAGATCCTGCGCGACATGCACCGGGCGACGTCGGCTTCGTGATGCACCGCTTCTGCGGCGACGGACACGGCGCTCGCCGTCGTGGACGCGGGTGGCCACGTGAGCTTCACGGGCAACCTCACCTTCCAAGCGAAACGAGGCGCTGCGCGAGACCGCGAGTTCCGCTTCTGCCTCAACCTCCCTGCTCGAGACCGACTGTCCCCACCATGGCGCCCGTGCCCATGCGCGGCAGGCGATGCGAGCCGCAGTACGTCGAATATGTCGCAGACTGTCTCGCAGGACTTTTCGGCGTTGACAAAGCGCACGTCGCCCGACAAACTACGGCCAACGCCGTCAGGCTCTTCCGCCTGCCCATCCGTCTTGAGGAAGCATAATCAGTCTATGAAAAAGCTCGCCGTTCTTCTTGCCGCCGCCCGCTTCTTCTCTGCGCGCCCCTCGCATCGTCCGCCGACGCGTCGTCCGCAGGCGACCGGGCGCCTTCGTCCTCTCCGAGGCCGAGGTCGATCAGATGGCCCGCAACACGCACGACTTCAATCAGGCGATCGCCGCCGGCAACGCCGCCGACGTCAGGCGCCTTCTCTCCACGGGCATCACGCCCAACATCGTGCTCGAAAACGGCGACACGCCGCTCACCTGCCCTGCGCAGCGAGTCGTGGGATCTCGCCCGCGTGCTGCTCGACGCCCAGGGCATTGACGTCAACATGGAGAACCGCCACGGCGAGACGCCGCTCATGCTTGCGGTGATCAGGGCCGCAGGCTGAATTCGACAGGCTGCTCAAGCTCGGTGCGAAGGTCAACAAGACCCGCGGTTGGACGCCGCTCCACTACGCCGCCACCGAAGGCCGCACCTCCATGATGAAGCGCCTCATCGAACTCGGTGCCGACGTCAACGCCCAGACGAAGGCGGGCATCACCGCGCTCGACATGGCCGCAAGGAAACCGAGCCGCGAGGCCGTCATGATGCTCCTTCGCGCAGGCGCCTACCGCGACTACTGCACCGACAGGGGCATGTCCGCCGCAGACTTCGCCAAAAAGGCGGGCGACGAGGAGCTCGCCAAGTACCTCGCCGTCAAGACCTGCGCCGTCACGGGCCCCGCCAGACCCGAGCTCTACAGGCAACCCCGCCGGCATCACGCCCGTCACTGACGCTCGTCCCCTCATGCACAGGCCACCGGACGCACGCCCGCGCGGCCTTTCCACGACAATCCCGAGGATTCCTTCGTGTCCCACACGCCTCTTCCCCTCACCGCTCTTGAACTTCTCGCCCCCGCCCGCGACGCCGACACCGGCATCGCCGCGATCGATCACGGCGCCGACGCCGTCTACATCGGCGGCCCTGCCTTCGGCGCCCGCCAGTCCGCGGGCAACACGATGGACGACATCGCGAGTCTCGCCGAGTACGCGCACCGCTACAACGCCCGCGTCTTCATGGCGCTCAACACGCTCTTCACGAACGAGGAGCTTCCGCGCGCCCGCTCGCTTGCCTTCGACGCCGCCAAAGCCGGAGTCGACGTCCTGATCGTTCAGGACATGGGCCTCATGGCGGGCCCGCTGCCCGACATCGAGCTCCATGCCTCGACGCAGTGCGACATCCGCACGCCCGAAAAGGCCGCGTTCCTCGAGAAGGCGGGCTTCTCGCAGATGGTGCTCGCGCGCGAGCTCTCGCTCGCCGAGGTCGCCGCCTGCCGAGCCGCGCTCCATTCGGCGCGCATCGAGTACTTCATCCACGGCGCGCTCTGCGTGAGCTTTTCGGGCCAGTGCTACATCAGCGAGGCGATCACGGGACGAAGCGCCAACAGGGGCGCCTGCGCGCAGCTCTGCCGCCTGCCCTACGACGTCTACACGGAGTCGGGCGAGCAGATCGCCCGCCGCAGCCACGTGCTTTCGCTGCGCGACAACAACCAGACCGACAATCTCGAGGCCCTGATCGACGCGGGGCGTCTCGTCCTTCAAGATCGAGGGCCGCCCCAAGGACCTCGTCTACGTGAAAAACATCACGGCCTGGTACCGTCAGCAGCTCGATGCCATCATCGCGCGACGCCCCGAACTCTCCCGCACCTCCGACGGCGTCTCGACCTTCAGCTTCACGCCCGATCCCGAGAAGAGCTTCCAGAGGAGCCGAACCGACTACTTCGTGCACGGCCGTCAGTTTGCAAAGCCCCTACGAGCTCGCCCAGCTCGAGAGCCCCAAGAACACGGGCAGCCCCGTCGGCCGCTGCGAGCGCGTCGAGCCGGGCGAAATCCTCGTGCGTCCCGCTGCGGGCGTCTCGCTTGCCAACGGCGACGGCCTCACCTATCTCGGCGACGACGAGGAGATCCACGGCCTTGCCGTCAACCGTGCCGATCCCGCCGGCAGGGGCCTCGTCAGGCTCACGCTGCGCAACCGCCGCGAACTCCCCGAGGGGCTTCGCCGCGGCATGACGCTCATGCGCAACCTCGACCGCTCCTTCGTGCGCGAGCTCTCGGGCGAGTCCGCCGTGCGCCGCATTCCGATCGTCATGACCTTCCTCGTCGAGGACGACGCGCTCACGCTCATCGTGACCGACGGCCGCGAATGCGCCGAAGCTCATGTGGCGATGGATCTCGACGCCCCCTCGAACCCCGAGCGCAACAGGGAGACGCTCATCAGGAACCTCGGCAGGCTCGGCGACACGCTCTACACGGCCTCCGACATCTTCGTGCCCGAGGACCTCGACGTCTTCGTGCCCGCCTCGGTTGTCAACATGATGCGCCGCGAAGCCGTCGACGCGCTCACGAAGATGCGCGAGGAAGCCCGGGTCCGTCCCGGCCGCGCCCCCGTCGACGACGAGGCGCCCTATCCCGACCGCATCCTCGGCTTCGCCGCCAACGTCGCCAACGATGCCGCGCGCGAGTTCTACGAGCGCCACGGCGCCCGCGTGACCGCGCCCGCCTTCGAGATCAAGCCCGTGGAAAAGGCGGATCTCATGACCTGCCGCCACTGCATCCGCGCCGCGCTCAAGCGCTGTCCGAAGATGCTCAAGGCCTTCCCCGAACTGCTCGAGAAGACGCCGCGCGAAGCCTTCAGGCCCGAGCCGCTCGTCCTCGTCAACTCGTCGGGCGAGCGCTTCGAGGCGATTTTCCACTGCAAGGCCGATCCCTGCTTCATGACGATCACGCACGCCGACGACGCGAGCGGCTCCCGCTCAGCGGGATAAAATGAAGGGTCGCCCCATCCTCCGGCTCCCAACCCCATGACGAACGACGAAGAACCGATCGAGCTCCTGATGCCATCCGCCGCCATGCAGCCCGTCCTTTCGGACCTGCGTGCCGCGCTCGTGCGCCTCGGCGACGTGAAGACCAGATCCGCGCCTCGCGTCTGGGACAACATTGACTTCGAGGGCACGGCCGCGAACATCGCGCGCTTCACGCTCTGGACGGAGGGATGGGATGAAGGCGTCATCCCTGCGGGCGACGTCAACGCTGCAAGCGACGTCGGCCACCGCCTCTCGACCGAGCTTGAGATCATGTCGCCCGACGACCTCGAGGAACGCTTCCGCGTGATCGTCGACGGCGCCCCCGTCACCAGGCTCTACCGCCGCATCTCCGACGCCCAGACCGTCAGCCGCCTGATGAAGGACACCATGGCGCTCGGCTGGTCGGGCTTCGACATGCTCGCGCTCTCGCCCGCCGAGCAGGAGACGATGCGCCGCAGGCGCATGTTCGTCGACGCCTTCCGCAACGACTTCGACTGGACGCGCCTGCGCGCCCTCGAACTCTCCCAGAGCGCCGCGCTTCTCGAGGCCGCGCTATACGTCGAGATGGTCCAGCCCGCCGACATCGAACGCCTGAGACGCCGCATCGCGGGCGAGGCGATCGCGCGCTGCGCGAGCTGGACCGCATTCGCCCGTGCGCTTCTGTGCGCACGCACCTTCTGCAGCCTCAGGGACGGGGCGCTCAGCACCCGAAGCAGGATCGCGGAGGACGAGGCGAGGCTCACGGCGCTCCTCTCCGGGCCCATGGCAGGCCGCCTGGCCGCGCATTGCATCCTGATCCGATTTTTACAAGCCTTCAAGGGTACTCCATTCCCTCGAGGGCTTTTCTTTGACGACGCTCAGCTTATTGATGTAGATCAAATATTTATAAGCGATGATGAAGCGTGCAGCGTGCAAAGCGGCAAATCCCTTTAAAGATCAGGGCAAGTCTAGGACCACAGGCACCTATGCCGAATGTGTCCGTATCTGGCTGTCGCAATCCCTTAAAGATCAGGGCAAGTCTAGGACCGTTGGAGCTCTGAAGGACTATCGCTCGATCCGCATCCAGGTCGCAATCCCTTAAAGATCAGGGCAAGTCTAGGACGTCCTTCGCGCAGAACTTCGCGCTGTTAACGGGGTCGCAATCCCTTAAAGATCAGGGCAAGTCTAGGACCTTTGAGAAGTCGGGAGACGGGTGGATTTTGCCGTCGTCGCAATCCCTTAAAGATCAGGGCAAGTCTAGGACTCTGGACAGCTTGGCATTCGCACGTAGACAGTCGTTTTCATTGCGCAAACATTAGGCATAAAAGAGAGAGGAAAAGTTGCCGGACCGAAGTTGATCCATATCAAATCACTCCTTGCCTTCTAGCCTGTACCTTCCTAATCCGAAAGATGAATTTTTTACCGACATGGGTCAACAATCCCAATGTCAGCATGATACGCCACGTCGGCGAAAGATGACATAGTTCAATGCTACCCACGACTCCCCAAAACTCATCTGTCGTTGCTGCCGGCTGAATAGCGTGTCCAATCGCGCCAAGCCAGATGCTTCTTCAACTCAACCTTCTCGCCTTCTTCGATCAAACGATTGAAATTCAGGGAACAAGGAATGCCGCATTGATACGCAGAAAGCAATGATGCACGACGAGTCAGCGTCATTAGAAGGGCACGGGATGTGATCAGATCAGGGCCGAGTGGTCGACCATTATTTTGGAGACGCATTGGCGTCTCCAATGTCATTGTTACCATATCATCAAACGGGACCGCCAAACTCGATTCCTGTTCATGTCGAGTCACGCGCTCCATGGCCGGAGTAAAGATGATCTCAGAATGTTCGCTTCCATTCGACTTGGCAACAGACAGCAACTTTGCTTTGCCGTGACCAACATCGTAGGAAAAGGCGCGCTGCATGGCATAAATGATCAAAGCAAGCTGCGCTCTTGCCCGCCCCCACAGAACCAGACTGAACCGGAAGTGTTCGCCAACTTCGTATTCATGCTTGCCCCATTCAGGTGGTTCGATGACGTACGGATTCGGAATGTGCGAAAACTTCTGAATCCCGCCTTCCATTGGAGGCGGAGCTTCAAAAATGGCCGTATAAGGGCAAGTGCGATAGAGAGGGCAGGATTTGCAATCACTCTGCCGTGTCATGCAGGCCGTTTTTCGCAGTGCGCGTCCGAAGGCGCCACGAATCATGGACCCCGCATATTCCGGTGACCTAATGGGAGTTGTCACTCCAAAGACGAACTCGTAACGAACGGCAGGCACCTTGATGGCGGTAACGCCGTCCGGACGATTCAGCGCTTCTTCATAAGAAAGGATCACGCTTCACCTCGCAAAGCACGAAGCTGAGCCTTGAACAGTTTTTTCAGCCTTCCCCTGATACATGTTTTTCTTCTTCATCAAAGGCTGAATGCGCTGAGCCAGTGCAAGCTTGTCTTCAGCATTGGACCAGTCCGAGCTTTTTTCCAACAAAGCCTTCACTTCGTTGAAGAGCGTAGTGCCGGGATTCACATTGCCGTTCCAGCTTTCGAGTGCATCACAAACTGTTGTGATTTCACGCGCTTCCTCACTCATGGCGGCAAGTGCTTCAGCCTTCGAGCTTCTTCCTGATCCTCCATCTCCTGCTTGAGACGCCGGGCTTCATCTTCCTGACGCTTGATTTCACGCATTTGAGTGCGTTCCTTTTTTGCATCAGAATACGATCCCATTCATCGGAAATTGAACCGCCGATTAAGGCTCGGATGAAGTCCGGCCTTATGTTTTCACACCAATCGTCGAGCGCACTAAATTCGTCGTCGGGATTCAACTCAATAATCGCCCATCCATAGGGGCAGCCCGTTCCACACAGGTTCGGCTTCATCCGTAAGGCAAAGCGTTAAGGTTTCGGGGAGCACTTCCGGGGGATTGATTCTGGAGTTTTTGTGGCGGATCAGGATGCGCGGCAGATTCTCACCATGCAGGGTTTTACTTTGAGCGCCGGCGTTTTTACCCAGACGCACCAAGGCAGCACGTCCGGAGTCAAATCGAGGTGCCATTGCTTTGAAGAGCCTGGCTACGCTGTCGTACCATGCCGGAGCCAACGCCTTGTAGATGCCGGCCTCCTCCAGCCACCGAGCTATGCTGTAACGATGAAGGTCGTGCATGATGTCCGCAGGGTCATCGTAGACATGCGATAACTGGAGGCGGTTTTGCCCGGCAGCGAGGGTCATTTCTCCCGTCAGGACACGGAACTGTGCCGGCATGATGCCTTCAAAAGCCAAAGGAAATCCGTCGGGCTTCAGATCGTTCTTGAAAAAACGGCGCGAAGTGAATACGCGTGTCAGAACATTCTCCCCACGACAGTCGCCGATGCGCAGGAAACGCATCGGGGAATTTTCAAAATCTCCTCCAAGCACACCCTGAACATCAGAGCGCGAATCCAGACGACGACCGCAGTTCAAGCGCTCTTCGAGCGCAGTGACGACGGTTCCCTTGAGGCTGGATCCGGGCACATAAGGTTCTGTCTGGGACTGGCCGACTTCGTAGGCAGTACGTTCAATCACAAATTCAGTGGCTTTTTGCTGCCCCTTGGGGGCAAGCATCTTCCGATAGAACTGCAGGCCCTTAGCCCCTACGGGGACGATGCGACGCGCCCAGGGACGAAAAACGTCGACATGCTGCGAATAAAAGAGTGTGACCTTCTTGTAATCCGTGGCGATCGGACGCAATGCCTGAAGATCCGATTCGGCCAGATATGCCTCTCCGGGATTGAAGGCGTACAGGAAGCCTCGGGTGTCATCAATGACGTAGTTGGTCGGCACATAGTCCTCACCGCAGCCGATATGGATGGGAGAGAGCGGCGTAATGGCCAATCGATACGACGTCAGAAATGTCGATTTCATAATTTCTCCTTCGAGGGCGTTTCGTCAGAAGCACGCAGTCAGGGCTAGAACGGGAGAGTAGCCCTGATGCACAGCCTCGGGCTGCGACGGGGAGATGCCTGCAATGCCTTGCCCTGCAAAGGGGCGGTCATGCTTCGTTTCGTAAGTAAGTACGGCTCCGGCAGACGCCGCTAGGACAGGACGCTTGAAGGGTTTCCCTGTCAACGCCATTCGATCGCCGTGACGGCCGAAATGCGTGCGAATTCGGTAGAAGGTTCGCTCGGCATCAATGCCGTGTTCACCGGCCAGCACGCAGGAAGACAGTGCCAGTCGGGAACGGCTGGTCGGCTCAGGATCGCATGGCACATGCGTTTCTGCGATTGTGAACTTGCCCAATCCTATGCTCGCGTCTCGACCATAACCGGACAAGCCGACGTATTCAAGAGCCGCTCGAATTTCCTCACCCGAAGTGCGTGTTTCGTCAATCACTGCATAGATCTCAAGCGGAAGACCAGTGTTGTACCAGGTTTGGGTCTTGAGGTAGGGGGCAAACTGCCCCGTTCCCGTCGTCATCGTCATGCGATTGATCGTATTGTGCGCAACCGATGCTGTCGTTCGCAATCCGCCTTCCAACACTTCACGGTCGGTCAGCGCAAGCTGCTGCCAGCGATGCGGTGCTTCCCGCAATGCCGAAATCGGGAGCCAGGCCTTTTTCTTGAGGTACTTCATATCGGCGCTTGCCGGATCCTGCCAAAGATAGTTGGGCAGAGTCGGCAAAGGCACATGGCCGCTGGGGAAGGCGTCTGACAAAACCGCAAAAAGGCCTGCCGTCAACATAACCTTCAAGCAGATCCGCCAGTCGTTCCTCCCCATAGAGACGAACGAAGGCCCAGCACATCTGCCCGAAGAGTATTTCGCCTAAAAGCGGCGTACCGAAGGCCGATGCCGGTTGCAACGTAAGACGTACGGTAGTCATGCCGCACCTCGCTTAAAGCTTGAAGGGATCGATCTGATCAAATTCCGCCTGGCAGTCCTTGCCGTCGATCGTCACGTTTTCAAACTTCACCTTGCCGTAGCCGCGACTGCCGGAGCCGCCAAGGCTGTCGAATTCAAGCAGACGAAGGCCGGCGAGCACGGTCTTGCGCATGTCTTCGCCGTCACAATCGAGCACTTTGAGCGAAAGGCGGAAATCGAACGCCGTACCCGCGACAACACGCTCGGTGTAGCGCGGATTAAGCGCCTTGCCGGAGATGCGGTCAATTGAATTTTCGCTTTTAGCCTCCGTCGGGAGCTGATTGCTTTCAGCAAGCATCTTCATCCAGCCATCCGACATTTCACAGTCCCAGAAGGAGAGGCGTGCGGGACCGATGCGGGCGGCTTGCTCGTTCGTCAGCTGATCGCTTCCGGCTACGCCGAAAAGCTTGAGAATCATCAGCACGCTTTCGCTTTCACTGGCATTGATGAAATCCGACCAACCCAAGGGGGGGCGGAACGAACGGCGCCGCTTCGCCATTCAAGCAGACTGCGAATTTTCCCCTTGATGCTGGACCCGGGAATATAGGGACGCTGCGTGAGCGGATTGCGCACCACGGCATTGTCGATTCCACCGATGTGCATTTCAGCATCACCACCGCCGATATGAAGGCCGGACGCGCAGCGCAATGTCGCCTTGATCGTCAGAATTTGATTGAGTTTCATACCTAGCTCCTTGCGCACTTATTTATTGGGATTGAAATACTTCATATAGCCGAGGAAGGCTTCGAAGAAGAATTTCGCGGTTCGCAGCGTTTCGGGCGTCTGAATCTGGCTGACAACGTTGTTGAACAAGTTGTAGAAGGTCTCGTCGACCAACCCGCGGCCCCTTTGCATACGCCGCTTTGGCGCGCATCATCTGAATGAACGGAGAGAACTCCTTGAATTTGGCTTCTTTGGCTTCGGTCGATTGCGCAAAGTGCACTTTGTCGTGCCACATCACGAGCTCATCGTAGAATTTACGAAGCTGGGCAGGCTTGTTCTCCTTCAGACTGGTACACGCGCGCGCAGCTTCAAGCGCAGTATCGGAAAAGAGATTCGGATCGACAGGAGCGAGCGTGACTCGTCCCATGGTTCGAGGCGTGGTCATTGAATGCGGATTTGCCATAATGATTGATCCTTAATTCCTACGAACGGCATAAAAGGTGTTGGTAAGCGGAATGCGAAGCGCAGCCTTGTCTCTTTCAAAGTAACGCAGCAGCGTCTGCAAAAATTCGTCACGAGCGCGGGTGACATCGTTTCCGGCCACAGTCCTCTGGCGTTCAAACAGTCGTGTCGTCGTGTAGTAGAGTCGGCTTCGCCATAGGGAGGCTTCGGGGCGCGTCGTGTCTCCTGCCATATCGATCAGTTCAAAGAGGCTGTAGAGATAGGAGGACGTCACGCCGTATCGATCTGCAGCTTCGGAGAGAAAATCCTCGATCTCTTCAAGACGATGAAGATCGGTCCACGACACCGTCTGACCGAACAGCGAGGCACTGCACTTGCCGGGACGGCTCTTTGCTTCGCTGAGTGCCTCCTCTGCCATGGCTGCAAGCGTGCGTGCGGGCACGCTTGGCTTTGTCATCACCATGCCGACGGAGAAGTGGACGTCCGGATTGCAGCAGGCAAAACGGACGAAGGCCGATTCGAGAGCCAGCGCAAGCTTCTGCGTTTCGTGCCAGGGACCAATCAGGAAGAAATCGTCGCCGCCTGCAAAGACGGTGTACATGTTCCTGAACTTTTGCGCACAGAGCGTCGGCAAATAAACGGAGAAGAAGGCGTTCATCTGCCGAGAAAGCGAAGCGGTCTTGGCGAATGTCATGATGCGTTCGCGTCCCACCGTTGCATCCGTAAGTCCCTTTCTGAAAATGAGCCCCAGGTTGTCGACGTCGCCCTTAAGCGTCATCAATCCCGTCGTGCCGAGCCCGCTTCGCGTGTCGGCATGAGCCAGGGTTTCAAAAGTCTTCGTCGCACCGACAACGAGATCATCGTCGTCCCCGAATCGGGCATCCGGATTGAGCAGGTCATCCTGACTGTAATGCGGCACATACCCGTTGATATTTCGGCGAGCACAACCGTGCCAGAGCACTTCATGAGGATCGGCCGGCAGGGAAAAATCCCAGCAGCGGCTGATCCCTTCGGGCTTCAGCCGCTGAAGCTGGTCCGAACTCGCAAATGCGACACGGTATCCGAAGATCGGCATTTCGCAAGTAGTAAAGCCGGAAGGTGCCTCATGGTCGAAAATGACAAGATGCGTCTTCGTAGTGAGGGCACGGCCGACCAGAATCTGGTCTCGAGAAAGCGCACAGGATTCGCCGTCCGCACGACCATCAGCAGGCATGCGTTGCTGCCACCGGCAGGCGCCGTACGGATAATCGGCGTCGAAGACCGCAGAGTCCATCTTCGTTACGGCAAAGCGCTGGTACTTCGCCTTTTCCAACGCCAGGTACAGACGGTCGGCAAGCGCCTGATAGTGCTTGCCAATGAAGTCGTTGCAGGTGGCGGGCGTCGCAGCCAACCCAATCCCGCAAGTTCCGAAGGTCGAGTCAAGGAACCATTCGTCGAAAGTCGTTTTAAGGACCTCGAGCTTCGTTTTGACGGACGTCGTGTTGGGAGCAACAATCAAGAATTTTCCGGCAGCATTGATGATCTGACTTGTCGAAGGAAGCTCCAGTGTTTGCAGAACCTTCAGCGCCGCCAGCTCGCATAGAAGCGATACGTAGAACGAACGGCCGCGAAGAAGCTTGGCGGACTTGCGGTTGGTATCGCTTCCTTCGCTGAAGATGAAGTTTTGAATGCCGAAGAAGTCTCCTTGAATCAGCAGAAGCTTGTCGTCATCCCAATCGAGCCGATTCTTGAGTGCGCGAACGGCATCGTCATCCGTTCGGCCTTCTTCCTCGTGCCATCGCCAAAGTGCAGCCGACAATGCGGCAACTGCCTTGGAATGATCATAGAGCGAAACGTCCGGCTTGACATTGAAGGCGGTGGCGGAAGGCACGGCCTGCGTAAACGTAAGCCAGGCCGTATCAAACGAGTCGAGCCACAGTGGCCAGCTCTCGCGGAATCCTGCGAGCATGGCTCGATCGAGAGAAGCAAGAACAGAGGCAAAGTCCTGCCAGAGCGTGCGGTACTCACTTGAAGCTTGATCCACCGTCCTGTCTTCCAACTTATCGAGCGCCTCCGGGAAAAGAGCGGCAGCCGAAAGCGGACGCAGAGGGAATCCAAGTTTCAACGTGTCTGCCCGAATTGAACGGCTGCCTTGCAGCGAGACTTCTTCAAGCAGCGCACGCTGACGCGTCTGAATGTAATTCTTTGGTTCCACTCCGGCCGTCTCACCGTCATAGACCTCTCGCTCAAAGCCCGAGGCAACACGGTCGGCGGTCGCGACAATCCACTGAAGGAATGTTTGAGGCGCATGATGGGCTGAAGCAGCATTGATCAGCGAATCCGTCGCATCTCCCTCTGAAAAGGGGAATGCCTTCTCGCCGATCAAGGCCGGGGCGACCTTCTCGATAACAGGAAACGCAAGGGCAGTGTAGGCCGCATGCTGATGAGTCCACCAAATGCGATCGCCTGCTTGACGCCGCGGGCAATACATTTGTTGATGGAGCTTGATCGAGGCTTCGGACGCATCGATTCACGCTCTTTGCGCAAATTTGCCGAGGTCATGGATCAACCCTGCAAAAGCCACACGGCATGTAGCATCAAGCAATGAACTCTTCATGGCAAGACCCTAAACAATGAGATCGATAATGTATGCACTTTACCACAGTACTTCACAACAAGCGTCTTCACAAACTTGTCATGCAGTTTTTCGACAACGAAATAGCATCAACCGAAAGGGAAAGCCCATATCTGGTGTCCAGACGCTTGACATGAGAATCAATAAGATAGGGTTTGGCCGCATCGCCCAACCGAATGCGAAGCCGCTTGTTGATCAACGCCCGCTTTTCTTGAAAATAAGGAAGGAAATCCTCGTCTCGCGACAGAGCGCTGCAGGCATGCTCATAGTCGGGCGTCTCACCTCCAGATACGCGGCGGTATATCCCAAGAAACTCCTCAGCAAAAACATCCTTTCCGGGACGACAGGGCGGCTTGCCATCTTTGCCCGCAAGGAGAGCCAGAGATAGACGGCAAAAAGGAGAGGCGGGAACTTAATCGTCACTCCTCCGGCGACGACGGTTCGTCTGGACTCATCGAACATGAGTGCTGCGGGCATCGGCTGATGGTTCTGCGCTTCCCTGACGGCCGACATATAGCTTCCTCGGTTCGACGCAGGATCGTTTCCCATGCGAACGAATGGTATGTCGGCCAGCATGATCTCCGCGTCGCACGCGGCCAGCCGCACATTGCGAATGTTCAGACATTCCGGCGACTGTTGAGCAGGATAGAAGAAGTCGGGCAGGTTTTCATATGGTGGCGAAACCAGTACATGATAGAGTCCGTCGAATGCTCGCCCATAAAGCGACAACGCATATCCGGCGTAAAACCCCATGCTTTCTCGCCCTCCCGCCATTGAGACGAGCAGACGAACATCATCGCGGGCACAGAAACTTCGCACGCATTCCGTGATGCAGTCCGCCGCCCAAGTATTGTCTTCCGGCGTTCGAATGTCGTCGAGTTTTCGACCGTCGGCAGTTCGAATCACATGCACATTCGCCGCATTGAAAGAGATGGTCTTGTCGGCCCCCAGCGCACTGACAAAATCCTGCCAACGACCGCATGAGGGATCGAGAAGCGTCTCACGAATGCAGTCGGCACCGGAACTTGTTGTAACAACATGCACCTCATCCGGCACAATGTCTCGTTCAGTTTTGAGGGCATAGATCGTTTCCGTGATGACCTGAGGAGTCATGCCCGTCACGGCGAGCAAAATGCATCGCCTCGAGTTCATTTCTGCAGGCATCGCGTCAAATTGTCCTTCAAGCGCTTGAGCTGGTCACCCTGGATGAGAAGGATATGCGTCTTGTCTCCGGTTGCTCGAATGTTGGATTTGGCACTGAGCGGCTTATAGCTCACCAGAATCAGCTTCGTCTTAATCCCCCCAGTTTTTGAGTGACTCAAGCTTGTAGATCACCTGATTGGCATCCTCACTCGCGCTCAAGTTCCCGGTCTTGCATTCGACGATGCAGAGCGAACCTTCATGGAAGAAAGCAACATCGATTTCATTCTTCGCGTCCCCGATGACCGTGATATTGCCTTCGGGCTTCATCTTCATGTCGCTCAGTGTATTGAAAACATAGCGCTCCAGCCAGCCTCCGGCAACGAAGAAGCGGTCTGCTTCGGAAGGAAACGTCATGATGTCGCCGCGAATGTTCAGGTGTCCCGTTTGTATAAAACGGTCGCAGAGTGCATCAAACGCTGCTCGGTTCTGAGGCGGAATGCGCCCCTTGAAGGAAAAAAAAACCTTGAGCGCCTTCTCCGTTTCCCGGTCAGTCGACAGCATGTTGAGAAGCGGCATGACGTCTCGAAAAGAGGGCGTATTGATCAGGCTTTCGATCAGCATTTTTTCCGGCATGCTGACGGACGGCATCCGACTGCTGTCCTCCACTTGGAATCCGTAGGCTTTCAGATAAGTTTCGACCTTTGTTTGCAAACGGACTTTCTGCATGCGGCGACTGCCATCGTTACTGTCAGGATCGATCAGACTGATCGAATTGTCAGATTCGTTGAGATAGAAGCAACGCGCACCTGCTGCCGAAGCCGCCAGAAGCGCACCGAGCATCATGATTTTTGTTCCGCCGGTCACATTGACGGCGATCTGATTGACGTCGCAGCACAACCCCTCAAGCTGACCCCAAACGGCATCACGAACACCCGCCAAATCCCAGGCGTCTGCAAGCGAAATGATGTTGATCCTGAGCCCCGGGAGAGATTTAAGCATGGCCGCCTGAAGATCACGGGCCTGAGCCTGCATTCATGGCTCACAAACAAGACCACGGCATTCGGACGATAGTGCTCCACCGGGAGCAGATTGACGGCTGCCTGCTTCGAAACCAGGCAGAAATGAACACCAACTTCGTTCAAGGATCCTGAACATCTTCATTAGTCATGGCGCACTCCTTCACGTGAATCTAACCCATGTCGATGATTACTCAGAATCACACCTCAATGGGGAGTCACAAATTTGTCATTTTTCACCGCCTTGGTGACCTATCTGATAATTATGGAGCAGAAGGTTGTGAAAAACAAATTTCGCTTATGTCTCAAGGAAGAAAACTCTATCTCGTGCTATACGACATAGTTGACGCCCCAGGCAGTCACGCGTAAGAGGCTTCATATCCGCTTACGCCATCAGCCATCAGAAATCCTTTTACGAATGCTGGCTGACGGCTTCGGAACTTGCAGAACTGATCGGCCATGTCGGCAATGCATTGACTGATGCCGATCGATTCCATTGCTTTGAGCTTGATCCACGCATGCTGAACCGCCTGACAGGGACTGCTCGTCGAATCTCTACGGAACCTTTTCTTGTTGTTTGAATATCCATGTCTACGCTGTACATTGATCGCAAGGGACTCGGGTGCAAGTTGGAAAACGGTGCGCTTGTTTTCTATGAAAACGGAGAGCGATGCGGAACTGTTCCGACCGCTCCGCTTGAACGGATCGTTTTCAAAAGCGATGTCTCAATCAATACGGGAGCACTGGCCAAACTCGCCGCTCGCGGGATCGGCATGCTTTTCCTTTCCGGGCACGCAATCAAGCCGACTCTTTTTCTGCCGACGGAGCACAAGGACGCTGAAAGAAGGCGCAGTCAATATCAGCTGAGCGAGGATCCTGAATTCTGCCGCCTGTTTGCAGTGGACCTTTTTGACGGAGAAACTTCAGGCACAAAAGCGGCATGTTGTCGATCTTTCAATGGAAAACCACGACGAGAAGGCGTTTTTGGAATCTTCCATAACGCGGCTGGACGAACTTTTAGGGCGTCTGAACGCTGAGCCTTCGCTCGATGCATTACGCGGGCTTGAAGGTCTGGCCGCAGCCGTGTATTTTGAAGCGCTTGGTCGCTGCGTCAGTCCGGAGCTTGGATTTACCCATCGAAACCGACGTCCGCCCAGGGATCCTGTCAATGCACTGCTGTCGCTGACCTACACCTTGCTTACATCAGAAGCAGGCGTGTCAGCCCATCAAGCAGGGCTCGATCCGTTTGTCGGATTCCTGCACAGTTTGGAATACGGACGTCCTTCGCTTGCCTGCGACTTGATGGAGCCCCTGCGTCCGGAAGCAGACCGGTTCGTACTTAGTTTATTTCAAACAAAAACCATAACATTATCGGACTTCACAAAAACAACAGAACGCTGCCTGCTCTCCAAGGATGGACGCATCAAGTTTTATCCTCAGTATGAAGCAGTTGCCGGTGAATGGCGGCGCTACCTGAACAAACGCAGCCTCAAGCACGCATCGACCTTTGTCACCCAACATCGTTCACACAAACAGTCGCAATAAAGTCATGGCCGTCATTTTTGTTTCACGACACGCCGGACAATTGAATGGATGAAGCGTCAGCCCGTTCATGTCGATCGCTGGGTCTCTCATCTTCAGGCCAGCGAAGTGAATGCAGGAGACACGGTCATCGGTGTGCTGCCCATGCACCTTGCCCGCGGATATCTGCGCCAAGAACGCCCGATACCTTGCACTGGAGTTCAACATGCCGATGGCATTTCGGGGACAGGAACGACGTGCGAAGAGCTCGACGGCATCCACTGCCGAATGTGTGAATACGTCGTGCACCGACGAACCTAAGATTTGAGGAGATCCCGTTCATGGGGCTCTATCTTGTAGCTTACGACATTCGCGATCGCAACCGATGGCACAAGGTTCACCACATGCTCATTGCCAGGCGCTGCCGATCCAATACAGCGTTTTCCTTTTCAATGGTTCCCGGGATGCGTTCGAACGCTGCATGTCAGCCCTGACATCCATCATCGATCCTCGGGAAGATGATCTGAGGTTTTACGAACTGCCAAAACGCGGGCTGAAGTATCGTGCTGGAAAGCCTCAACTGCCAACAGGGATCTATTTTTCGGGAACACCGTCAGAGCTGTAACTTTACAACATGCCCAGTGTCTCAACTAGGCACGCTTCAGCCTCCGATTTCAGGCCGGAGCAGTCACACCAAGATACTGCACGGCAGTGTTCACGAGAACCGTTCTAATCCGTTTTCCCTAAAGCATTCCGCCCAAGCGCTCTGAAGTCGCTCAACAAAGTGCGAAATCCCCTCTTGCAGAGCGCCTCAAGGAGACATCAAGAGCCTTCGTTCGAGTCACAATGACTGAAACGCCGGTGCCGCGCACCGGCCCCAGTCACAACACCCGGAGAGCATCATGCCCCTGAACCGCCGCAATTTCCTCGGAGCCGCCGCCCTTGGCGCGGGCTCCCTCATGCTCGGCTCCGCGCAGGCCGCGCCTGCGCCCGCCCTGCCCAAGTTCACGCCGCCCACGGCCAAAAGCCGATGGCGCTCTGCTTCAACGAAAATCCGCTCGGCCTCACGCCCGCCGCCCGCGACGCCGCGATCGCAGCCCCTGCCCGACGCCAACCGCTACCCGTTCGTCGCAGCCGAAAGGCTCCGCAAGGCCTGCGCCGACTTCATGGGCGGCAAGCCCGAGAACGTGATGCTCTCGCACGGCTCCGCCGAATCGATCCGCGCGAGCATCGAGGCCCACATCCGTCCCGGCGTCTGCCTCATCTGTCCCGAACTCACCTACAGCGACGGCGCCGACACGGCCCGCAAGAACAACGTCAAGGTCGTCACCGTGCCGATGGGCGCGAAGTGGTCCGTCGACCTTGAGGCCATGAAGAAGACCGTCGCGGGCATCAACGGCCCCGTCATCGTCTACTTCGTCAACCCGAACAACCCAACCTCGACCATCGTCGACTCGAAGGCCCTTCACGACTGGATCCGCTCTCGTCCGGCCGACGTCTTCTTCGTCATCGACGAGGCCTACGCCGAATACGTCCGCGATCCGTCCTTCGTCTCCTGCAAGACGCTCGTCGACGAGGGGCTCGAAAACCTGTGCGTGCTCAAGACCTTCTCGAAGATCTTCGCCATGGCCGGCATGCGCCTCGGCTTCACCTATGCCGCGCCTGCCGTCGTCAACAAGGTCCGCACCCAGGTCGCCTACGACATCATGCTCAACAACTCGGCCATCGCCGCCGCGCTCGTCGAGCTCGAAGACAAGGACTTCATCCCGAACTCCCGCAAGGCCAACGAGGACGCCCGCGTGATCGTCTGCAAGACCCTCGACGAACTCGGCATCGAGTACCTCGACAGCCAGACGAACTTCATCTTCATGAACCTCAAGGCCCCGCTCAAGCCCTTCCAGGACCGCATGAAGGCGGAGAACATCCTCGTCGGCCGCCCGTTCCCGCCCGCCGTCGAATGGTGCCGCGTCTCGCTCTCGACACCCGACGACATGAAGTACTTCGCCGCGAAGCTCAAGGAGTTCCGCCGGAAGGGCTGGGTCTGATCCGATGAGCCTTCCGCCGCGGGACGACCGTCCCGCGACGCCTTGAAAAAAATCCCGCGCGCCGCTGCCGGCCGTGGGATTTTTCCTTTCCGCTTCCCTTCGGCCGCCGTTCGACCCAGGACCTCATCAGGCCTTCAGATAGCTCTCGCCCGCCTCCGTGAGCGGGATGCCCGCCGCGCGGATGCTGCCCGCGATCTCGGCGATGCACTGCCTGATTTCGGGCCAGAGGCTCTCCGAGGTGACAGGCCAGAAGACGTAGAAGGGAATCGTGAGCGGGTTCTCGAGGGGGACCGCCGCGCAGTCGTCCGAGACGCTCATCGCCGCGAGCTCGTCCGTGATGTGCACGCCGATGCCGCGCTTGACGAACCTCAGCGCCACCTGCGTCGAGGAGAGTTCGGCCACGATCCTGTCGGGCGTGAGCGCGGGATGCAGGCTCCTGATGTACTCGCGCTCAAGCTTGTCGGCGGAAAGCAGGATGAAGTTCTCGTGCGCATAGTCCTCGAGCCTCACCTTCTCCATCCGGCTCATGGGATTGGTCTTCGGAACCACCAGCCTGAAGGGCAGGTGCGCGATCGCCTCCTTCTGCAGGTCGTCGTGACTGCTGAGCAGCGTGCCGAAGCCCACGTCGAAGGGATGCGAGAACTTAGAGTAGTAGATGTCGCGGCTCTGGTGCACGTCCATCGTGATCCTCAGCGTCTCCTCGTGGGCCTTGAGGATCTTCGCCACTGCGGGAATGATCACGTTGCTGCAGTGGCGGGCGAGCACGGCAATGCGCAGCTGCTTCTTCGTCGAGGCCCTCTGCTTCGGAAAGTCCTCGAGCATGTGCCAGGCGCGCATCGACTCCTTCGCCACGCGATAGAACGCCTTGCCGTCCTCGGTGAGCGTCAGGTTCTTCGTCGAGCGGTCGAAGAGCCTGCAGCCGAGCCTGTCCTCGAGCTGGCTCACCGCTCTGCTCGCCGCGGGCGCGCTCATCGCGTTCTGGTTCGCGGCCGAGAGGAGCGACCCCGTCTCCACCACCGCGCAAAAGAGCTTGATCGACCTTGCCTTCAGTTCCATTTCATCCTCCTTCCGGACCTCACCGACAATTTCATTTTCCGCAATCTGCCGTGCAATATTTGCATTTTACAAAATAAAAGGCATAAGGCAAAATACTTTCCAACACGGCAGGCACGGCCTGAGACACCCAGCCTGCAACTCTCCGAAACACAAGCAACACGGCCGATTCAGAGGACATCTGATCGGCCGTGTTGCTTTTTGAGGCGGAGTGCACATCCCACAAGACCCCAGTCAACTCGACGAGAAAAATGGCCATTTACGACCCCAAGTCCCGCGTAGCGGAAGAGTTCATCAACGATCAGGAAATCCGCGACACGCTCGCCTACGCCGAAGAGCACAAGTCGGACGTTCCGCTGCTCATGAGCATCCTTGACAAGGCCGCCCAGTTCAAGGGCCTGACCCACCGCGAAGCCGCCGTGCTGCTCGCCTGCGACGTCAAGGAGGTCAACGACAGGATCTTCGAGACCGCCATCAAGGTGAAGGAGCACATCTACGGCAGCCGCATCGTGCTCTTCGCGCCGCTCTACCTCTCGAACTACTGCGTCAACACCTGCACGTACTGCCCGTACCATGCCAAGAACAAGAGCATCGTGCGCAAGAAGCTCACGCAGGAGGAGATCCGCAACGAGGTGATCGCGCTCCAGGACCTCGGCCACAAGCGCCTGCTCCTTGAGGCGGGCGAGCACCCCAAGCACAATCCGATCGAGTACATCCTCGAGTCCATCAAGACCATCTACTCGATCAAGCACAAGAACGGCGCCATCCGCCGCGTCAACGTGAACATCGCCGCCACGACGGTCGAGAACTACCGCAAGCTTCACGAGGCCGAGATCGGCACCTACCAGCTCTTCCAGGAGACCTACAACCGCAAGGCTTACGAGGAGCTGCATCCGAAGGGACCGAAGTCCGACTACGCCTACCACACCGAAGCGATGGACCGCGCGATGGAAGGTGGTATCGACGACGTGGGCATCGGCGTACTGTTCGGTCTGAATACCTACCGGTACGACTTCACGGGACTGCTCATGCACGCCGAGCACCTCGAAGCCCGCTTCGGCGTCGGTCCCCACACCATCAGCGTCCCCGCATCTGCCCGGCCGACGACATCGATCCGGCCTCCTTCGAGAACGCCGTGCCCGACGACCTCTTCCTCAAGATCGTCGCGCTCATCCGCATGGCCGTGCCCTACACCGGCATGATCATGTCGACCCGCGAAGGCCAGCGCATCCGCACCGAAGCCCTCAAGCTCGGCATCTCCCAGATCTCCGGCGGCTCCCGCACGTCCGTGGGCGGCTACGCCATCCGCTCCGTCCAGGAGATGGAGGAGAAGACCGAACAGTTCGAGACGAACGACCGCCGCTCGCTCGACGAAATCGTCCGCTGGCTCCTCGAGAACCACTACCTTCCGTCCTTCTGCACGGCCTGCTACCGCGCCGGCCGCACGGGCGACCGCTTCATGGAATGGGCCAAGGACGGCAGCATCGCCACGTACTGCCAGGCCAACGCCATCATGACGATGAAGGAGTACATGTGCGACTACGCCTCGAAGGAAACCCGCGAGGCCGGCGAGCGCGTCATCGCCAACGAACTCCCGAAGATCCCGCACGAGAAGATCCGCATCGCCAGCGAAAAGCGCCTGATCCGCATCGCCGACGGCGAACGCGACTTCCGCTTCTGATCTTCAGGCCCATCGACCTTCCGATCAATTCGCGAGGACTCCTACGGAAGCCCCGCGACCGAACACAGGGGAAAAAGGCCCTGCGGACCACATCGGTCCGCAGGGCCTTTTGCTTCTGGGGCTTCTTCAGCTTCCTTTTCCGAGGAACGGCCCGGTCGGACCGGGCCCGGCCACTGCAGTCATCAATGGCGGTAGTTCACCTTGCTGCAGATCTCCTCGACGATCGGCTCCTTGAGCCTGTTGAACTCGGCCTTGTTCTTCTCGAAGAGATTGCCACCATGGGCGTCGATCGAGACGATGAGCGGACCGAACTCCTTGACGCGCATGACCCACATGGACTCGGGCTGGCCGAGTTCGGGCCAGTGGCGCTCCTCGACCTCCTCGACGCATTCGGCGGCGAGCACGGCGCAGCCGCCCGGGAAGACGCAGTGCACGGCCTTGCTTTCCTGACAGCCGGCAGCAGTCTCGGGACCCATGCCGCCCTTGCCGACGACGATCTTCACGCCCGTTTTCCTGAGGAATTCGCGCTCGTACTTCTCCATGCGCATGGAGGTCGTCGGGCCGATGGAGACAACGCGGAAGCCGGAGCGGCTCTTGTCGTCGGGAACCATGATGGGACCGGCGTGGAAGATGGCCTTGCCGGCGAGGTCGTACGGAAGGTCCATGCCTTCCTCGACATGGCGGAAGTGAACCATGTCGCGGCTCGTGATGAGGGCGCCGGAGAGATAGAACACGTCGCCGATCTTCAGGGACTCGATGTCGGCGTCGGAAACCGGTGTCGTCAGAACTTTCTTCGTCATTTTGCTGTTCTCCCAAATCAGAGCGTCATGCCCTTGTGGCTGATCATTTCGTAGCTCATGTCCGCATTGATGCGGATCGTGGCGCGGCGGTGGCCCCAGCAGCCCGTGGAAACGCCCACGGCAAGGCAGGACGGATGGCGCGCGGCCTGTTCGACGTTGACGCCCATCACGGACTTCGTCCCCGTCAGGCCGCCCGGACCGATGTTGATCTTGTTGAGGCCTTCCTCGATCATCTTCTCGAAGTCGGCGCCGATCTCGTTGGCGTTCTTCGAGCCCACGGGACGCATCAGGGCCTTCTTGGAAAGCTCGGCCGCAACCTCGACGCTCCCGGCGATGCCGATGCCCACGAGGAGCGGCGGGCAGGCGTTGACGCCGCGATCGCAGATCACGTCGAAGATGAACTTCACGATGCCCATGTAGCCTTCGGCGGGCATCAGCACCTTGGCGGCGCCGGGCAGCGAGCAGCCGCCGCCGGCCATGTAGCCGTGAATGAGGCAGCTGTCGGAGTCGGGAATGATCTCCCAGTCGATCCAGGGCACGCGAACGCCCGTGTTGTTGCCCGTGTTGCGCTCGTCAAAGATCTGGACGGCGTTCTGGCGAAGCGGCGCCTCGATCGTGGCGCGGCGGACGGCCTCGTCAAGGCAGGCGCGCATTTCGGAAAGAAGCGGGAAGTTGGCACCCACCTCGATGTAGTATTGGATGACGCCCGTGTCCTGACAGAGCGGGACATTGAGGCGGTGGGCGGCGGCAAGGTCGTCGAACATCGCGTCATACACGATGCGGGAGATGTCGGAAGTCTGCTCCTTGCGAAGTTCGGCAAGGCGGGTGGCGACGTCGTCCGGGAGAATCTTGCCCAGCACGGACGTGAAGCGCGTCATGAGCTCGGTGAAGCGCTCGGCCTTTTCCTGTTGATTCATTGTGCTCTCCTTAAGAGTCTGGTTCACGTCCTCCGAAACCGGGGCTGTCATTCGAAAAGGACGCGGGGTTCTCATCGCCTAAAGCACCTGCAGGGCCGGCGGTCCTTCAGAGCCGGATAATTTCTATATATAGAAAAATGTTGTCCAGCATCAAGACCAGCCTGCCTTCTTAACGTTCAATGTCGTTAAAGAGCAGTGCTTTCATCGATTGAGCACATTATATAATTTTTTATATTAAACTGTCAATATGTTTTTCTACGACACGTAAAATAAATTTTTCTTCCTTCCGGACGCAAAAGGCCCGCAGAGAGCAGGGCTCGTGCGGGCCATTGAAATCGACTGCGGGGTGGGCCGTCAGAGGTTGTTGCCCTCGGCGGCATCCTTTGCGGGACTGCCAAGCCTCTTTTCGAAGAATTTCACGACACGCTCGATGACGGGCTTCTGGAACCAGGGCAGATCTCCGTGGCCTGCGCCCTCGACGAGGACGTACTCGACGTCGGTGTCGGCCTTCCTGAGAGCCTGAGCGAGATGTGCGCTCTGCATCGGGCTCACGAGGCGGTCGCCCGAGCCGTGCATGATGAGAAACGGCGGCTCGCTGCCGTCGATGTGGCCGAGCGAGCTTGCGTTCATGGCCTTCTCGCGGTCGGAGAGAATGCTCCCTGCCGGGAGACTTGCCGAAGGCGGGACCGTGCACGAGGAGCGCCTCGGTCACGGCGGGCGAGGCGTGGACCTTGACCTGAGCCGGATCGAGTCCCTCGCCGATGGAGGTCAGGTCCGAGATGCCGTAGATCGTGCAGACGGCCTGCACGTCGGAGGAGACGTTCGTGAAGTCGCCCTTGTCGAACGCCTTCTCGCCGTTCGTGGCGCCGTGCATCTGCACGAGGTAGCCGCCCGCGGAGTCGCCGATGACGCCGATGCGCTCGGGATCGATCCCGTACTCATCGGCATGCGCGCGCAGGTAGCGCACGGCGGCCTTGCCGTCCTCGACGAGCGCCGGGAACTTGACGGGCACGGTGCGGTATTCGGCTGCGGCCACGACGAAACCCGCGCGAGCGAGCGCATGGCGCATCTCGATGAACTTCTCGTGGTCGGCGGAGGTGAAGCCTCCGCCGGGGAAGTAGACCACGGCGGGCTTCCTCGCCTTCGTGCGCGGCGTCATCACCGTCATGCGTAGCTGACGGATCGAGCGCTGGGACTTGATCTGACTGTAGATGATGCCCGATATCGTGTCGATGCGGCCGTCGGTCACGTCGACCTTCATGACCTCGGCGCCGGGCACGTAGCCCATCAGATCGGCGCGGTCGGCGGCGAAAATCGTTCCGGCCGCGAAGAGCACGCAGGCGGCGGGAACGGCCTTTGTGCAGAAAGGCCTTGCGGATGTTCATTGAAAAATTCCTTCTTGTCGGTTACGAGGGGGATTGAGAAGCTACATTGCCGGAGAACGGCTCCGACCAGAAAATTCTACCCTCGTCCAACCGCCCGCTCTCAGTCGGACTTCAGTCGGAATTCAGGTGGAGCTCAGCGGGAAGTCGAAGGAAGCGGCGTCTTTTGCGAGGCCGCGAGCTCGCGCAGGCGCTTGAGCGTCATCTCGTACTGGACGTACTCGGGCGTGTCGGGATTCATGGTACTCATGAGAAGCGAGAGGCTTTCGGCCGCCGTACGCCAGTCCTCGTTGGCGGAGGCCGCAACGGTCAGGATCTCGACGGCCTTCATGTCGCCGGGCCGTCCTTCGACGGCGCCCCCTGCGCCAGAGGCTGGGCCTCGCGCATGCTGTCGGGACCGCCGATCGTGAGAAGCGTGGCAGCGAGTTCGAGCATCACGGCCGGATCGGCCTTCACCTTGGCGTTCGCGGCGCGTCCCCTGCGGTAGGCCTCGGCCGCCTTCGGGAAGTTCTCCTCGTCGACATGACGGCGCGCAAGCAGCACCCAGGCGCGGCCGTCCTTCGGGCTCGACTCGAGGTAGCGCTCGATCGAGGGCGTATCGGCGCGTCCGTCGTAGACCGCCTGGGCCTTCTCAAGCCCGATGAGCTCGGGCGCGCCGTTCACGGCATAGAGGCCGACCGAAACCGCAGTGACGCCCGCCACCACGGCGGCCGTCACGATGGGGCCCGAAGCTGCCCGCACGGCGGCCTGCGCCGTCGTTGGGATCGTGGAAGACCGCGTCGTGTTCCTCGAGCGCGCGGCGGCGAAGATCGTCGGCGAGAATCTCGTACTGCTCCGCACTCACGGCGCCCGACTTCAGGTCCTCGTCGAGCTGGGCGCGCTGTCGCCTCAGCGCCTCGGTCACGGCCGAGCTGTAGGCCTTGTCCTCGCGCTCGACGCTCGCCTCCTCCCTGCCCACGCGAAGGAGCGACGGCACGAGCGCTCCGACGGCCAGGACGAGCATCAGAAAGAGGATGAGATAGAGAAGGATTTCGTCGGACATGTGCGTTCGTTCCGGAGGCGTTGTTCGTCTGCCTGCGCTCGGAGCGCAGGTCGTGTTTGTCCCATCACTATATGAAACGGGCGGCTCCGCGAGGAGACGCCCGTTTCGTCGGATCATCGCCGGGCCCCGAAGGGAGCCCGAGGCGGATTACGTCTTGGTAGCGGCCTTTTTCGTCAATGGCCTTCCTCAGCAGCGCGGTGGCGTCGGAGGCTGCCTTGGCAGACTTGGCGAGGCTGCGCACGGCCATGTCGTGGTTGTGGAAGTACGCACCGTTGGCGGCAGTCCAGTATTCCCAGTTGATGTGAGCGGATTCGTGGAGCTTGCGGGCCTTGGCGAGGACCTCTTCGGACACGCCGACGGTCTTGGCGAGTTCAAACGCGTTGAACATGTCGTTCATGCGGGATTCGGCTTCGCGGACCTTGCCGTCGAAGTGGCCCTTCATCGCGTCGATCGCGGCGACCATCTGCTTCTCGTTCTTGTCCTTGTGGCAGGAGAGGCAGGTCTCCTTCACGTAGTGCTTGGGCGAGGTGGCCCAGTGCATCGTGTAGGTCTTGCCGTTTTCGTCCTTCACCTTGGGCATGTGGCAGGAAGCGCAGTCGGCGCCGGCCTTGTCGTGCTTCGAGCCGAAGTACGTTTCGGCGTCGGGATGCTGCATCTTGACGAGCGTCGCGCCGGTGAGGTTGTGCTTGAAGTCGCGGAAGCCGACTTCATCGTAGTAGGCCTCGATCTGGTCGGCGTTGACCCATGGGAAGAGGTTCGTGAGACGGCTGTCGAAGCCGACCTTCTCGCCCGTCTTGACGTTCATGCCGGGGTTGCAGACGTATTCGACGTGGCACTGGGCGCACATCAGGCGGGAGTCGGCGCGGTCGAGCATGGCGACCTTGCGGTCGAAGCCGCGGACGCCGACGTCCTTGACCTCAAGCTTGGCCTGGCGGGCCGCGAAGTCCTTGTAGACGTTCATCTTGCCTTCGCGCGTCATCGCGTCGATCAGGGCGTCGCGCATGATGCGCGGCTTGGCGCTGTGCGGGTCGTGGCAGAAGTTGCAGTTCATGCCGTGCTGGACGTTCCGAACGACGTCAACGGGGTTGGAGCCGCGGTGGAACTTCGCGCCCTCGGCCTTGTCACCCATGTAGGCCCAGTCGAGCATCAGGTCGGTCGACTTGCAGGACCAGCACACGCCGTTGGCGGCAGCGGCCGTGCCCGGCTTGTGGGCCTTCTGCTCGTTGTTGTCGGGATAGTTGTCCTTGAGGACGTCCCAGGCCTTGTAGGACTTGCCGCCCTCAAGCGTCGTGTAAGAGCCAGCCGTCCTTGGGCTCGAAGCGGCCACCGAACGCACGGTCGACGATGAACTGGTCGATCGCCATGAACGTGTGGGCGCGCGGAAGGTCGTGCTCCTTCGTGAAGCCGTGGCCGCCGAGCGCGCGGTCAAAGAACGGGTCGGGTGCAGGACCGCCGGCCGCCTTCTTCGACTGGCGGGCGGGACGGTCGGACGTCATGAAGGCGGACTTGTACTGCTGCTGGTGGCAGGCGCCGCACTGGGCCGGGTCCATGTTGACGGCCGGACGCTTCTTCATGTCCTTGAGATGCGCTTCGGTGCCGGTGTGACACGTCGTGCAGGCGAGATCCTTGTGGGCGGCGCCCGCATGATCCTTGGCGACGTTGGCGTGGCAGGCTGCGCACTGATTGTCGGCCGCCTGGGCGGGAGCGCCCGCGAGAAGACCGAGAAGCGCAAGCGCGGCGGCGACGACGGGGTGAGCTGTTTATGCATGTTGTTCTCCTGTGACAAGGCCGTCGCGCGGGGTCTGGCGAGGTCCTCGTCTTTTTCAAAATTTTAAGTTTGCTTAAGCCTTTCTTAAACCCTTCCGAGGTGATGGTGGAGGTTATTCCCAATGACCGCCGGATACCCTGTCCCACAGTCTTCCGCACGAAAATACCTCTCGAGAGGTAATACCAAGGTGATGCTCACCACCGTCCCCCACCATCCCCTCTCCGCCGTCTTCGGGCACGAAAAAGCCCGTCAGCGCATCTCGGCGCGTGACGGGCGTTTTCAGAGTGTCGGAACAGGATCAATCAGGCCGGCATCAGCACTGTTCGATCTCCTCTTCCTTGTGGCGCGGCCAGCAGAGGGGATGCCGCGGTGGTTCGGCATGACGCTCGGATCGAATTCCGGGTTGAGGATGCCGCGCTTCTTCTGGCTGACGTAGTCGTCGAGCGCGATGAAGGCGTACTTGCCGAGGATCGCGATGGCAACCAGATTGACGATGGCCATGAGGGCCATGAAGAGGTCGGCGAGGTTCCAGACGAGGCCGAGCGAGGCGACGGAGCCGAGGTAGACCATCATCACGACGAAGGCGCGGTAGATCCAGAGCGCGGCCGGATGACGGCTGATGAAGTCCATGTTGATTTCGCCGTAGAAGTAGTTGCCGATGATCGAGCTGAAGGCGAAGAAAAAGGACCGTGACGCTCATGAAGGCGTTCGTCCAGGTGCCGAGGCTGGCCCGTGAGCGTCTGCTGGATGAGCTCGATGCCGGTCTTGCCGGAGTCGGCCCAGCCCGGGGTGAGCAGCACGAGCATGGCGGAGGCCGTGCACGACGACGAGCGTCGTAAAGACGCCGAGCGCCTGCGACGAGGCCCTGCTTGGCAGGGGGTGGGTGGCATCGCCGGGCGGCGGCATTGGGGACCGCACCCATGCCGGCCTCGTTCGAGAAGAGGCCGCGCTTGATGCCGGTCATGAGGGCCATGCCGAAACCCGCGCCGAGGACGGCGTCGAAGTCGAAGGCGCAGCGCACGATCGTGACGAGCACTTCGGGCACCATCGTGATGTTGAGCGCCGTGACGGCGAGCGCGACGAGGATGTAGGCGCCGGCCATGACGGGAACCATCACGCCCCGACCTTGGCGATGCGGGTGAGGCCGCCGAAGATCACGAGGGCCGTGAAGCCCGCGATCGCAAGGCCCGTCATCTGCGTGTCGAAGCCGAACGAGGTCTGCATCGAGAGGCTGATGGTGTTGGCCTGGACGGAGTTGAAGATGAGGCCGTAGGTAACGGCGAGGAGCACCGCGAAGACGCTCGCGAAGAAAGAGGAGCCGATCACGTTGCCGATGTAGTAGGCGGGACCGCCCACGAAGCCGCCGCCCTTGCGCGGGGCCTTGTAGATCTGGGCGAGCGTGGACTCGACGAAGCCCGACGCGGCGCCGATCGTGGCGATCACCCACATCCAGAAGACGGCGCCGGGGCCGCCCGTGGCGACCGCGATGGCGATGCCGGCGATGTTGCCCACGCCCACGCGGGAGGCGGTGGAGACGCAGAAGGCCTGGAAGGTCGAGATGTGGCCCTCGCGCGGCTTGGCGCCCGCGCCCTCGGTCATCAGGCGGAACATTTCGGGAATGCAGCGGATCTGCACGAAGCGCGTGCGGACCGTGAACCAGAGGCCGATGCCGATCAGCATCACGATGAGGACGTAGGACCAAAGATAATTGTTGATCACGCCGATGATGTCATTGAGCCAGTTCATGTTTTGTGGTTTTCCTTCTCGGTCTTTTTGTTTCAGGAGGCGCAGCTTCAGGGGCGGCGGAATCCGCACCCCTGCACGGACGGTCGGGGAAGCGGCCGTTCCGCATCGGACTGAGTGGGGATGCGTCCGGAATTGTTTGCAGCAATTTACCATTGTAACAAAGGGTTTGCCCTGAGGTTGTCCGCCAAGGCCCCCTTTCTGCATTTTCCGTGCCGCACACAAGCCGGCTGCAGACTACTGCGCAGTCTTGGCGAGGCGCCTGCGCCCGCCGTGGCGGCCGCAGGTGACGACGCGCACGTCGCCCTGGCTTTCGGCGCGTGCGCGGCGAACCTTCTTGGGATCACAGACGAGCGCGCCCGCGACCTCGAGCCGATCGCCCTCGTGAAGCTTCGTCGAAGGCTCGATGCGGCGGCCGGACGGGCGAGCCCCCGCCCCCGCAGGCATTGATGCGCCCGCCAGTCCGAGAACCTCGGAGGCCGCGGCGCCATCGGGCGCCTCGACGGTTCCGGCCGTCACGCCCGCCTCATTCACGAACAACACTTCCACACGCATGATCGCCCCTTTAGAAAAGCCGTCCGCGGCCGTGTCCGAAGGACTTCGAGCCGCGTAAAAAGCCTTAGAATATAAGATTGCCGTGCAGTTTGCACGAAACGGACGCCGACCGTACGGAAGCAGGACGACAAGAATCAAAGAACGCAATACAAAGAGAACAAGAGAAACATCATGGCACTCATTCAGAACAAGCGCGCCCGCCACGACTATGCGATCGAAGAAAGTTCGAGGCCGGCATCGTGCTCCAGGGCTGGGAAGTCAAGAGCGTTCGCGCCTCCCGCGCCCAGATCAACCTCGCGCACATCTACGTGCGCGACGGCAGCTCTTCCTCTGCAACGCCCACATGACGCCTGCGGACCAGGCCTGCACGCACGTGACGCTTGAGTCGAACCGCACGCGAAAGCTCCTCATGCACCGCCGCGAGATCATGAAGCTCATCGGCAAGACGGAGCGCGCGGGCTACACGCTCGTACCGCTCGACCTGCACTTCACCCGCGGCCGCGTCAAGGTGACGGTCGCGCTCGCACGAGGCATGCGCGAATATGAAAAGCGCGCCGACCAGAGCAAGAAGGACTGGAAGCGCGAGCAGGAGCGCATCATGAAGAAGGACGCCCACGGCCGCCACGTCCTCGAATAGCCTTTCCCTTCAGCCAGCAGGCTGCTGACAGACAGCCGACTGCCGGCCCGATGCGCCGCGAAGCAGGCGCAAAACACGAACCAACACTCCACCGGGACGACCATCCACATGCCCACGCTCGACTCACCGACGCTTGACACGGTTTTCTTCGACTACGACCGCAAGCCCCTTTCCCGGCACCCGATGACCTGCCTTGCGATCTACGGCAAGGGCGGCATCGGCAAGTCCACCACGGCTGCGAACGTGGCGCTCGCGCTTGCGCAGGACGGCCGCAGGGTGATGCTCGTCGGCTGCGACCCGAAGGCCGACTCGACCGCGCTCCTGCGCGGCGGCGCGAAGATCGAGACCGTGCTTTCGCTCCTGCGCACGAAGCACAAGTCCGAGCTCAGGCTCGACGACATGGTGGTCGAGGACAAGGGCGGCGTTCTCTGCGTCGAGGCGGGCGGTCCCCGTCCAGGCGTGGGCTGCGCGGGCCGCGGCATCATCGCCGCCTTCGAGGCCCTCAGGGCCCAGGACGCCTTCAACATCCTTCGTCCCGACGTCGTGATCTTCGACGTGCTCGGCGACGTCGTATGCGGCGGCTTCGCGATGCCCATCCGCGACGGCTGGGCCAGGAACGTCTTCATCATCACCTCGGGCGAGAACATGGCCATTCATGCGGCCGCTAACATCGCCACGGCCGTCGAGACCTTCGCCGAGCGAGGCTACGCCCGCCTCGGCGGCATCATCCTCAACGCCCGCGACGTGCCCCGCGAGGCCGAGAAGGTCGAGGAGCTCGCCTGCGACCTCAACACGACGATCGTGGGCCGCCTGCCCCGCTCGGCCGAAGTGCAGGAGGCGGACGCGCTCGGACTCACCGTCCTTGAGCACGCGCCGTCGTCCGGCATGGCCGACCGCTATCGCGAGCTTGCCCGCCGTCTCGTCGAGGCTTGCGCCGCCACCAGGCCCGAGCCCGCCCGCGGCGGCTTCACGTTCTGAGGCCCGCCCATGCTCCGACTCTTCGCACACACGCCCGAACGCGTGCTTCCCGCACCCACGGCGAAGCTCTCCGAGGCGCACTGGCCCGTGCCCTTCAGGCAGGGCCTCGAATACTCGCCGCCCGCGCGCGGGCCCTGGACCATCGTGCACGTGGGCATGCTCGTGCCCGAATGCCACGAGATCTTCGTCTGCGCCCAGGGCTGCCTCAGGGCGTCGTGCTCAGCGCGCAGCCGAACTCGGCCTGCAGCGCCGCTTCTCCACGATCACCGTGACCGAGGAGCACCTGCGCGACGGCCAGCTTGAGGACACGATCATCGAGGGCGTCACGCACATCCTCGAGCGCCTCCCGAAGCTTCCGCCCGCAGTCCTCGTCTACTCGAGCTGCCTGCACCACTTCTCGGGCGCCGACCTCGGCTGGGCCTACAGGAAGCTCTCCGAGGCCTTCCCCGACGTCGTCTTCACCGACTGCTACATGACGCCCACGCTCCGCAAGAGCGAGATGCCGCCCGACAACAAGATGCGCAGGCAGCTCTACCACGGCCTCAGGCCCGCCGACCTTCCCAAGGGCGGCCTGCTTGTGGCGGGCTCCTCGAGGCCTTCGGCCCCGGAGAGCGACTTCGCGCGCGCCGCACACGCGGCGGGCGTCCCGTTCTTCGAGCTCCCGGGCATGACGACCTACGAGGAATACCGCCGCATGGCGCATGCGCGCTGGGTCGTGACGGTCAATCCCGCGGCCCTTCAGGCGGGCAGGTTCCTCGCCGAGCGCCACGGCATGCGCCACCTTCAGCTGCTGCTCGACTACAACGAGCAGCGCATCGACGACTCGCTCGGAACGCTCGCCGAACTCACGGGCATTCCGCTCTGGGACACCACGGCCGAGAAGTCCGCTGCCAGGACCGCGCTCGCGCAGGCGGCCGACGCGCTCGCGGGCCGTCCCGTGGCGATCTGCCAGACGGCGACGACGCGCCCCGTGGCGCTCGCACGCCGCCTCGTCGAGTCGGGCATCCGCGTCACGGACCTCTACTGCGACAGCTTCCTGTCTGCGGACAAGACCGACTTCGAGATTCTTCGCAAAGAAGGCGCCCGGCATTCTCGTGCATCCGACGACGGTGCCCGAGATGCGCTTCGCGACGCCCGCCGAAAAGCGCGACGACATCGTGGCCATCGGCCAGAAGGCCGCCTTCTTCACCGGGGCGACCCCATGCTCAACATGATCGAGGGCGGCCCCTGGTGGGGTCACGGCGGCGTGAGAAGCCTCGCGCTCGCGCTTGCGGCTGCGGCACGCGAGCCCGTCGACGTCGACCGCATCATCAGCGTCAAGGGATACGGGTGCAACGGATGTTGTTAGACTACACGCAAAGCTCCATGTCGACCTACACGGCCGACTGCTCGGGCGTCGCAAGCGCCCTCTATGAACTCGGCGGCATGACCGTCATCCACGACGCCTCGGGCTGCAACTCGACCTACACCACGCACGACGAGCCCCGCTGGAACACGATGCCCTCGGCCGTCTTCATCTCGGCGCTCACCGAGATGGACGCCGTGCTCGGCAACGACAGCCGCATCATCGACGACATCGTCGACGCAGCCCGCAAGCTCACGCCCGCCTTCGTCGCCATCGCCGGCACGCCCATTCCCATGATGACTGGCGTCGACCTCAAGGGGATCGCCCGCCTCGTCGAAAGCCGCACCCGCATTCCGTCCTTCGCCGTCCAGACCAACTCCATGCGCGCCTACAGCGTGGGCTGCGCACAGGCCTGGATCGAACTCTCGCGCCGCTTCGTCGTTCCCAACGGCGCCCGCGCGGGGTCCTTCGGCATCAACCTTCTGGGCGCGACGCCTCTCGACTTCTTGACAGGCGGCATGCTCGTGACCCTCAGGGCCGCCGCCGCACGCGCAGGCTACACGATCAACGCCTGCTGGGCGATGGGCGACAAGCTCGAATCCCTCGCCAACACCGCGGCCGCGCGCGTCAACGTCGTCGTGAGCTCGTCCGGGCTTCCGCTCGCGCAGTGCTTCGAGCGCTGCTTCGGCACGCCCTACGTCTGCGGCCTGCCCGTGGGCGGACTTGCTCCCCGCTGGCACGCGGCCGTCGAATGGGCCGCGAAGAACCGCTGCAGCGTGCCCGCCGCCGACTTCCTCGGCGCGGATGCGGGCGGCACCCGCACGGCCGTGCTCGGAGAGCCGCTTGCCGCCGCCTGCACGGCCGCGGCCGTCAACCTCGAGCAGCCCGGAAGCTGCAGGGCGCTCTCGCCCCTGCCGTCCCTCGGCATCGAGGCGCCCATTCTCTCCTCGAACCTTTCCGAGGACCTCCTGCGCGCCATGCTCGGCGGCACGGAGATGCTCGCCGCCGACCCGCTCTTCGACATCATCGCCGAGGAGGCCCGCGTCGGGCGCACCATCGCCTTCCCGCACGAGGCCTGCTCGGGCCGCATGTACAGGAGCGGGATCGTGAACATTCTCGAGCGCGCCCCGTTCGACGCACTCGTCGGCAATCTGCTGGACACTGCAAAATGACCTTCAATCTGAAGCAATGCGCCTCGTCTGCGGCGCACTCGCCCTGGCCGCGACCTCCGCGGCCGCACGCACCGTCGTCGACGACAACGGCACCAGCGTCGAGATCCCCGACCACGTCAACCGCGTGGTCGTCACGAACATCCTTCCGCTCGCCTCCGCCGTGACCGTCTTCCTCAACGACGGCAAGACCGTGGTGGGCATGCATCCCGCCTCCTACTCGGCCGCCAAGAGCGGGCTCCTCGGCAAGCTCTATCCCGACGTCCTCAAAGGCCGACACCTCCTTCATGCAGGGCGCGAGCCTCAACGTCGAGGCCCTGATGGCCCTCAGGCCCGACCTCGTCCTCGTCAACGCGCCCGACAAGCGCACGCTCGACGCGGTCCGCAACGCGGGCATTCCCGCCTTCGGCATCAGCCCGAGCAAGTGGCACTACGACATCATCGAGACGCACGCCCAGTGGATGAAGAGCCTCTCCGAGATCTGGCCCGAGCACAAGGGCAAGGGCGACCTGATCGACAGCCGCTCGAAGGCCATCGCGAAGATGGTCGCCGACCGCACGAAGGACCTCAGGCCCGAGGAGCGCAGCAAGGTTCTCTTCCTCTTCCGCTACGACGCCCGCCAGATCGTCACTTCTGGGCGCAACTTCTTCGGCCAGTACTGGTGCGACGCCGTCGGCGCCAGGAACGTCGCCGAGTCCGTGACGGCAGACAACGCCAACGCCATCGTCTCGATGGAGCAGATCTACGCCTGGAACCCCGACGTCGTCTTCATCACGAACTTCACGGCCGCCACGCCCGCCGACCTCTTTGATAACAAGATGGCAGGCCACGACTGGTCCGACGTGAAGGCCGTCAAGGACAAGCGCGTCTACAAGCTCCCCCTCGGCATCTACCGCAGCTACACGCCTTCGGCCGACACGCCGCTCACGCTGCTCTGGATTGCCAAGCAGGTCTATCCCTCGCGCTTTGCCGACATCGATCTCACCAAGGAGGTCAAGGCCTGGTACAAGGACGTCTTCGGCGTGACGCTCACCGACGCCGACGTCGACATGATGTTCAATCCGGGCGAAGGCGCGAGCACCGGCGCCACGGTCGCCACCCGCAGCAACGGCTGATCCATGTCGAACGTCTCCACCGCACGCGCGCGAAGCGCTCAGGCCGCAGGCGCGGCCGCGGGGCGCTTCCGCCTCGTCATGGCCTCGCTCGCCCTGCTGCTCGCCGTCACGGCCGTCGCCTCGCTGTGCCTCGGCCGCTACAGTCTCACGGGCACCGAAGTGATGGCCGTGCTCCTGCCCGACGGCTGGCTTTCCGTCGAGACGAACCGCATGATGGAGAACATCGTTCTCAACGTGAGGCTGCCGCGCGTGCTTCTCGCGATCATTGCGGGCGCGGGACTCGCCATGTCGGGCGCCGCCTTTCAGGCGCTCTTTGCGAATCCGCTCGCCGCGCCCGACACGCTCGGCGTCGCCACCGACCGACACTTGCGTGGTTCGGCTTGTCGCGGCGAGCTGTCGGCGCTGCTGTCGCGCTTGAAGGTGTGCTGGTGAAGCCATGACAACGACAGTCGATATTTTAACCACGCTGCGCAAACATGAACGGCTGAACCAATGCGAAGTGCGGCAGGCGAACGTCAGTGCCGTGCGTCTGATCGACGTCAGATGACTGCGCTGATAAACCCCACCAGCCCGCGATCGATGACGCCGGACGACCAGTATTGCTGAAATAAATAACCGTCGTTGGCTGTTTTGTCAGCCACCAGTATAGAGGCGCTGCGGCATTCGCGACAACAGCCTGCTTGCAGCAGCCGTGACTGGCTTTTCCATCATCGACAACATGTCGCCCGGTGGCGATAAGACGTCACCAGCATCTCGGCGCAAACCTGGCGCTGCGGCGTCAGTCAAATGCCTCACCAGACAGCGTGTCGTCCGACGCAGACCGGTTTCGACGAACGGCGTGCCCGGCGCCAGCAGAACGCTCAAACTACCTGCGCAACGGCAAACGGCTCTGAATGAGGATTAAACGAGAAAGCAGTTGTCATACGCTGGCTGGGTGGCGGTGTTTGGCTTTGTGGAAGCGGCATACCGTGGCGCCAGGCTCACCTGTTCCGCAGTTATTAAACACATGCCTCATGCGGCAGTGCTGGGCTCCGGGGAAACAGCCACCACGTGTGCGGCACGCTGCTCCCGAGCACCGAGGGGAAGCCACGGAAGCCATGCCGTGCTGCCTGCGCATCTGTCGGGCGGCATCGCTCCCGGGCGTCGTGTAACGTCGGTGGTGGCGTCGAGGCCTCGGAAGCTCTGGGCCAGCCAACCCGGGCAGGTCAGTGGGCTGGCTGCGGGCAGCTCGGGAGGCGCTGTGCGTGTTTGCCGATGTGTCCTCAACGACGCGGGTGTCACGGTGATCGTGGAAGCGGCTGGCTCGGCTGCGTAACGCGCCTGGCATGCGAAACAGGCTATGCCTGATGCTGTACAGCAAGGCACCTCGACTGCCGTGGTAGTACCGTTAAACATCAGCAGGCCTCGCTGTGGCTGGCACGGCACGGACGATCGCGATATGTCGGCACCGCTGGCGTCCGACCAGCTGCGGCGCCGATCGTCATGTTGGTCGCAGGCAGCTCCTCGACCTTCGACCTCGCGGGGCACGTCGCAGGCGTGATACCGGGCGGGCGTATCACTCGGCGCGTGGCGTGCCCGGCAATGATGGTGACTAAAATGCGGATGGTAGATCTTGGCGTCTGGCTGAGGCATTACGGACCGCCGCAAAGACGCGCTTGTCTGACCACCGTCGGGAGAAGCTGACTTTCGACTTGCTGCTTCGTGCTGAAACAACTCGCGCCGCCGCACGGGCGCGATCGTCGGCACCTTCGGGTGCGGCTCACCCTGCGGCAAATCTGCGCGCGGCGCCGTTGCGGCTTCGTGACGAACCGCCCTTGCCGGGCAATCGTCGAGCCCGCCGAAGGCGGGCCGTGATGGCATCGTGGCTGTTTGCGCCTGCTTCGCATCGAAGCCGGCGGTCGCTCTGTCGGCAGCTGGCTGAAAACTGTCGGCGGCGGCCGTGGTCGCCATGATGCGGTGCGGTCGCGCGCTTTCGCACTGCCTGCGGCCGCCAGCATGAAGCGCGTGCGGACAACCTCAACGTCACGTGCGTCTGGCTGTCACGGAAGCGTCGCACAGCTCTTGCGAGGCCAAGCTGCTGTTTCAGCCAGGCGATGCCGACACTCGGCCTGGCTCGCGATCACGCTGGTCGTGACGACGTGCCATATTCTCGCGTATTGCGTTCTTTGTCGTCACGTCGGCGTCCGGCTACACGGCAATATTCTGGGCTTTACGGCTCCGAAGTCTCGGACACGACAAACAAAGGCGATGTGGTGACCGTTAATGAGCGAGCGTGACGGCAGGCCGTCGGCGGGCGACTCAGCCGGAACGGCAGGCATCTTGCGAGGCGGCGTACAGCTTCACGAGCGATCGGCTCGTAAACCGTGCGGAGCTTCGCCGCGCACGCGCCAGCCGGCGTGCGTCGTCACCTGCGGCCTGCGGCGAGCAGGCGCCTCACCACGTGCAGCCGGCTTGTGCGGCTGGCAGAAGACGCTGGCGGCAACCGCTTGTTACAATGTTGAAACCTTGCAAACCGGACGCATCCCTCGGTACTAAATCGTTCACCCTGAAAGCTACTCAAGCTGAACCGAGCTTCACAAAACATGAACAATAATGCGGCGTGATCAACTGAATATCGTCGGCATCCGTCTGGTCACGATCACCGCGCCGGTGATCACTACGTTGCGATGACTTCGAGGCAGCATAGCGCGAGGACATCTCGGCTGCTTCAGGCTTCTGCCTCCTGCACGTGGGCGTGGCAACATGCCGCATCTCACCCGACGCCACGAGCCCAGCAGCTGCAGACTGTGGTCAGCTTTCGCCGATTTACTCTTGATCTGGGCCACGCAGAGGCGGCGGCTTCGTGAGCGACCCGCAACGTCGGCTGCGAGCGTGCTCCCGACCGTCAGGCCAACACCATCGGCCTCGATGCAGACTCGCTAAACCACGCGAATGACTGAGCCGATGCGAATTCGCTTCGTATCCCGGCGGCCTCACCCTCGCCAGTAAACGAATGATGATTCCGTCATGACTTCGTATCGTCGCGCTCGCCATCACGGCCTCTTTATGACGAGATTGCTCGTCTGCGGCGTGCGCTGCGACCGACGCCGTCGGCATGGCCGCGACCGGCGAACGTGGGCTGCGATCCCCAATGCCACCGCCACGCCGTGCCACCACCTGGCGCAGGCGCTTCGTCTCATTTTACGCTCGTAATATCGCTCCGCCGTACTGCCAACGAACCGGCATCGAAAACTGCGGGCCGGCGTCGCATTCGGCTCGTCGGCAACTACGGCAATCAGCATGAAGACTCATCGGCAAATCCGCTGCGAACTGCGCCACTAAATCGTGATGTCTCGCTTTCCTCGCCTGCGTCTCGACTGCGGACCCCATCGTCGACAATGCCTTCATCGTGGCATCTCAACCATCGCCAGGCTGCGTGAGCACCTGATGTTCCATTTTACTAACCTCGCGGATGACAGGCGGAGGTGGGGGACGTTGAGCCTCACCCTCTCGGTATTACTGCGGGCAATGGTGAAGTCCGACGTCGTGGAATATCACCTCGGAAAGGAACTGAAAAGGCAAGCAAGAGCACGGGTGGGGCGGACGAACTCTGGGCCAATGCGCAAGCGCTTCACCCCGTCGCACCACCGCTGTTCTGCGGGCGCTCTGGGCAGCTGTCATGCCGGCCTGCCGCCAACAAATCGCTGCGGGCGCCGCACGACGCCAGCACTGGCATCTCAGACGTAACGTCCGGCCGTGGACCCGGGCGGCTTTCAGCAGCGTATCCGCTCGCATTTCATCCCGCCGCCGGTCGGGCGGCCGGCGATCGCCACGACTTCTTAACCGCGCGCTCGGCGGCACAGCAGGGCGATCGACCGGATCGACCATTCTTTTCGAGCAGGACTGGCTACGGCGAGGGAGCGACAAGGATCTGGGACAATGTCCCGACGGCAACGAGCAGAAGGCCCAAGCCGGTACCGCTGCCGCCTTTGTATGATGACCGACTGGGCTGTGGAGCACCGGGCGTGACTCAACGTGAACGACTACTGCCACATTTTGCAGCACTAAGCGCCGCATCATGCGCGACGCCTGATCGGCCCACGATGACACGGCAGATAGCGACGCCAGGCGCCAACGAGGTCAGGTGCGTCGGCGTCCGCTTCGACAGGCTCGACCACTGATGCAATGCCAGTAACGCATGGCTGGGAACAGGCGAAACCCATGGTGCTTTACCGACCGATCGAACTGATGGTCGGCTTCCCGCCAAGCCTGGCACCACCGGCACGACGCCATCAGCTCAGCATCCAGCTCGTCGGCTGACGACCGGCGCCATTGCGCCATGCCAGGTGGCGTGATGCTGGGCGCCGCTGAAAGCTTTCTGCTGGGGTGGGCTGACCGCGATCATTTAAACGAAACCGCCTAAGACGACACGGTATCCCGCCAGTGCTGGATTGGTCGCCAGAACCGTCGGCGTCGAGGTCCTCGCGACATCGCCATCAGCTGGAATGGACTGCCGCCAACGACGACGTAACCGTGCGCAGCCGCCAAATGCTGGCATCCGACACCGCACTGCTGAAGAGCAAAGGCCGCACAAATGTCCGCCTGGGGACCCGGCGATGATCCCGACGAACGAATGCCTCGCGGAACCCAGTCGATGGGACAACGACCTGGCTGGTACCTCCGGAATTTGTGCATGTCCGGCGCGAAATCGCTCATCCTCTTTCTCGTCCTGGCAAAATTGCCGTCGATGGTGGCGTCAGCGAATTCAAGCAACCGTGTTCAACGCTGAGCGGGCTGAAGTCGAGCGTGTCTGCTCGCCACCGCGGCTGCGCAGGCCGGTCGGCCTGCCAGCTCGGCGCTGAGCAGACAGCCCGCTGAAATTGCGCTTCGTCATCGACTGGCGCTGGCAACCGAAGACTACGAGACACTGCAGCCCGTGCCTTCTTTGAAACCTCGCCCGGCTATCGACCGCCGCGGCCAGCTGCAGCCAGCCATGAATACCATCCGTACGAGATGACAACAGCAATTGAACGGTGGGCTGGTCGGCTTTAATCTCAATCCCATGGAGGCTTCAATAGTCCACAGGCTCTGCTCCCGCCTGCCATGTCACTGACTTCCAGGCGATTGCCGCGACTGTTCGCGACTCGATCAGCGCTCCGTCAGCGCATGACGCCGCGCGAGGCGGGAAGCCTTGTTCTCCCCGGCAGGCTTCACCTCCGCATTTCATCGAGATGCGCCATGCGCTCGCTTCGCGCCGGACTCTCTGCTCCCCGAAAGTTCCGGCATGGCTGGAACCGATACCACGCGCTAAACCGGTAGGATCGATCCCGAGCGCATCGGCGACTCCACCGAGCATTTGAAAGGCGTTCGACAGAACGATACAATACGTCACGATCTGGCGCATTTGACGGCGGATCAATCGGAATGCTCACGCCTACCCGCCATGCAGGCGGTCGGCAGGCTCTGGCGATCGCGGCCTCGGCGAGCCGTTCATGCACTCGAGCATTTCCCCACCTCACTCGGAAATACGCTT
>VOFC01006597.1_pt1 | contig 41214 bp, 69 predicted proteins | sample 5384161 | NCBI WGS metagenome assembly VOFC01 (sample SAMN12384722, study PRJNA508395) | human gut metagenome | isolation source: healthy gut B | host: Homo sapiens
TCTCTTTGAATGATGATTGTATAAAGAAATTTTCGAGAATCGTATGTGTTTCACTGTTTAGTTATCAAGGTTGTTTGCTGTTATTTCTTTGCGACAGCTTGTTTATTTTATCTCATCATTTTTGTTTGTCAAGAACTTTTTCAAGTTTTTTTAAAACTTTTTAAGATGAGTTTTTGTCTTTGTTGACGACTGTTCTACTTTTATCATAGTTTCAAGTGTTTGTCAACAACTTTTTTTCAACTTTTTTGCCTATTTTTCAAAAGTTGAAAGCGGAGAAGCGAGGATTTGAACCCCTCGCGCCGCGTTAACGACCTATACCCTTAGCAGGGGCACCTCTTCGGCCTCTTGAGTACTTCTCCAGTCTCCGAACGATTAACTGATGTTAAATTGTGGAGTGCGCATTTCCGTAGCGCATTTGTTATTATACTGAAAAAGCCACCTTCTTGTCAACAGGTTTTTTTTTCATTTTATTTACATTTTTTAATCATTCTCATATTCCATTTGCACAAACATATTCAAAAAAAGCAGAGGCAAAAGAAGTTTTGCCTCTGCTTTTTTTCAAGTATTCGCCTGAATCGTTTTTCTATTTCTCCTCTGCTGCGATCTCAGTTGTTTTCATATCTTTGTACTCATCATATTCCATAGGTTTCAGGAAATGGATCTGCACATTCAGCATCTTAGCAGAACCGTATCAAACGCTTTATAGGAATCGATAAGCGCTACAGGCACGATCGGACACTTAGCGATTTCGTGGCAGCCTTAAAACTTCTCCTTTAAATTCCTGAGGATGATTTCCATTCTTTGCTTCTGGTTCCCTCTGCAAAAAATAAGGTAATTCCTTCCTGCTTTTTACTTCTTTGTTACATTGATGATCACCTGCATGGACTGTTTAATATCTTCTCTGTCAATAAGAAATGCCTTCATACACGCAAATACTTGTTTCAGAAAAGGTACATTTCCTACCTCTTTTTTTGCTACTACAGAAAATGGAACCGGACAAACTTCCATAATTGCCAGGTCGTAGAGCCCCTGATGATTGGGGTAAAAAATAAATCCGTTTTCTTTGGGATATTTTCTGTTCCATGAGCTTCTATATGCAGATTTCCTCCACGGTTCGCTGCGTGGTCAATTTTTTTCAGCATGGCATAACGCTGTTCCTCTGTATACTTGTCCACATGAGCCACATACCAGTTCAGCATGATCAATAGTACGGAATGAACAGGATATTTTCAAAACCATCCATAATTCTTTTCATTGATATTCTCTCCTTCTGCAAACAAATTTCACCCAGACATCCATATGAAAAAAAGGCCGCTGCAGGATTTTCATCCAACAGCAGCCCTGACTTTTAATCTGCATTCAGCTTTTTTGCAATTTTTTCCTCATATCCTGGATTCTTTTTATAAAAACATTATATGCTTTTGTATAATTCTTGTAGGAATCTGTAGTCATAAACTTTTGCATAATCTGCGCAGCTGAGTTTTCTGAGACTGTCTGTTATTTGTGATGGCGGCATTACATAATACTTTCCATCTTTTTTTACCACCATATGTTCAACACAGGGATATTCCTGCTCATTTTCCAATACAAGATTGTAAGGATATACACATACGTATATGCATCATTTTTCGGAAAGGATTTTGCATTCATTTACATTTATCTTAGTAGGATTATGAGCTGCAAAGTATTTGATGGTGGCATCAATTTCATTCTGAAGAGTTCGCTTTGGTATCGTCCTTCTGAACATAGCAGTCCTTCACTTTTTTTCGCTGCCATCCGTATACTCTTTTTATCAATTCCACTACCCCCTCTGGTGTTTTTATGATTCACTCCATCCTGACATTGCCAAGACAAACGTCATGGCAATCCCCAATATCATAATTTTGATTTTTTTCTTCTCCATAATCTTTTAGATTCCTTCAATCAATCTTCAGTTGTGTCTCCGGCTTCTGGTTCTTCTTTGGAAAAATTCTTCATCAGGCATTTCCTCTTCCTCAGCTGTTTCCTCAAGCTGTTCTTCACTGCTGCCAGCTTTGGGATTTTCTTCTCTCTTTCCCGAACTTTCGCAAGACTTGCAACAGTTACTCCATCATCAAGATTGATCAGCTTACACCCGAAGTAATTCTTCCAAGAATGGAAATTCCTGCACAGGAAATGCGAATGATGATACCCTCTGTTGTGATCATCATGATCTCGTTCTCTTCATTAACAGCCTTTTGCACCAACTACATTTCCGGTCTTCTCTGTGATCTTGTAGCATTTCACACCTTTACCACCACGGTTCTGACAGGTAAATTCAGACATGGAAGTACGTTTACCCATACCGTTTGCAGAAACTATCAGCAGACAATATCCTGAGAATTCAGCTGCATTGCTACCACTTCGTCTCCATCATCGATATTCATACCGCGTACGCCCATAGAAGTTCTGCCTGTACTTCTTACATCTGTTTCTTTAAAACGGATACACATACCATCTTTGTAACAAAAATAATATCCTTTATTCATCTGTAGCCTTAACTTCGATCAGTTCATCGTCATCACGCAATGTGATAGCTGCCAGTCCGTTTTACGCACATTTGCATATTCTTTAATCGGTGTTTTCTTTACAAGACCATTCTTGGTAGCCATCACCAGGATAATGACCATCTTCAAATTTGCGGAGCGGGATTACTGCAGTGATGCATTCCCCCGGCATAAGCTGAACAGATTAATAATCGCAGTTCCTCTTGCAGTACGTCCTGCCTCCGGAATCTCATATGCTTTCAGACGATATACACTTCCTGTATTGGTAAAGAACATCAGATAATGATGGGTAGTTGTCATCAACAGTTCTTCAATGTAGTCATCCTCAATGGTCTGCATTCCCTTGATTCCTCTTACCGCCTCTGTTCTGGCTGCGGAAATTATCTACAGTCATTCTCTTAATATATCCAAGTTTGGTCATTGTGATCACTGTATTCTCTCAGGAATCAGATCCTCTGTAGAAATATCGTAAACATCATATCCGATAGAAGTCTTTCTGTCATCTCCGTATTTCTCAGAAATTGCAAGAATTTCTTTTTCACGATCACGCGAAGAAGAAGATTTTTCTGTCTGCAAGAATTGCCTTAAATTTTCAATTTTCTCCATTAATTCTGCATATTCTGCTTCCAAGCTTCTCTCTTTCCAAACCGGTGAGAGCACGAAGACGCATGTCCACGATTGCCTGTGCCTGAACATCTGTCAGTTCAAATCTGTCCATCAATTCCTGCTTGGCTACCTGAACATTCTGGAACCACGGATAATATTGATCACTTCATCAATATTATCAAGCGCAATCAGTAAACCTTCTAAATATGGGCTCTTTCTTCTGCTTTATTCAGATCATATTTTGTTCTTCTTGTTACAACTTCTTCCTGATGCTTTAAGTAATATTGAGCATATCCAGAAGATTCAGTACTCTTTCGGCTGATTATCCACAAGAGCTAGCATGATCACACCGAACGTATCCTGAAGCTGAGTATGTTTATACAGCTGATTCAGAATTACATTTGGATTCACATCTTTTCTGAGCTCAATATTGATACGCATTCCTTCACGGCTGGATTCATCCGCAATGTGAGTAATGCCATCAATTTTTTATCTTTTACCAGCTCCGCGATCTTCTCGATCAGACGCGCCTTGTTTACCATGTACGGAAGCTCTGTCACAACAATACGGTTCTTTACCGTTTGCCATGGATTCGATATTTGGTCACAGAACGCACGCGGATCTTGCCCCGGCCGGTTCTGTATGCTTCATTGATACCTCTTGTACCAAGAATCTCCGCACCTGTCGGGAAATCCGGTCCTTTTACAATATCAAGGATCTCATCGATCGAGGTATCTTGTCCTCTTCTACCCGGTTATCAATGATCTTTCACAACAGCACCAATAACCTCACGAAGATTGTGAGGCGGAATGTTGGTTGCCATACCAACTGCAATACCGGAAGTTCCATTTGCCAGAAGGTTTGGAAATCTGGACGGCAATACAGACGGCTCTTTCTCAGTCTCATCAAAGTTTGGTACAAAGTCAACGGTATCTTTATTGATGTCCGCGAGCATCTCCATGGAAATTTTACTGAGTCTTGCCTCTGTATAACGCATCGCAGCGGCACCGTCACCGTCGACAGAACCAAAGTTTCCATGACCATCAACCAGAGGATAACGTGTAGACCAGTCCTGTGCCATGTTGACCAGTGCTCCGTAGATAGAGCTGTCTCCATGAGGATGATATTTACCCATGGTATCGCCGACAATACGTGCACATTTTCTGTGAGGCTTATCCGGTCCGTTGTTCAGCTCGATCATAGAGTACAAGTACACGGCGCTGTACCGGCTTCAGACCATCTCTTACATCTGGCAGTGCTCTGGCCGCAATAACGCTCATCGCATAGTCAATATAAGAGTCCTTCATGGTCTTTTCAGATCCACTTCATGAATCTTATCAAAATATTATCTTCCATTTATCTATTTCTCCCATATTACGTTCAGATATCCAGATTCTTTACAAATCTTGCATTCTCTTCAATAAATTCACGTCTCGGCTCTACCTTATCTCCCATCAGTGGTAGTAAATGTAAGGTCAATCTCAGAATCGCAGCCTCATCCATGGTAACCTTAAGGATTCGTTTTCAGGATCCATTGTCGTCTCCCAAAGCTGGTCTGCATCCATCTCTCCAAGACCTTTATAACGCTGGATCTTGTTATTTCCTGTCACGTCCGATTTCTGTCAAAGAATCTGATTCAATTCATCGTCGTCGTATGCATACCATACTTTCTTATTCTTCTCTACCTTGTACAATGGCGGCTGCGCCAGGTACACATATCCCTGTTTGATCAGTTCCGGCATAAAAACGATACAGGAAATGTCAGCATTAACGTACTGATATGGGCACCATCGACATCGGCATCCGTCATAATGATAATCTTGTTGTAACGAAGTTTGCTGATATCAAAGTCTTCATGAATACCTGTACCAAAGCTGTGATCATAGCTTTGATCTCTGCATTTGCATAAATCTTATCCAGACGTGCTTTCTCTACATTCAGGATCTTACCTCTCAGTGGAAGGATAGCCTGTGTTACACGATTTCTGGCTGTTTTTGCAGAGCCACCGGCGGAATCTCCCTCTACAATGTAGATCTCACAGTTCTCCGGATTCTTAGCGGAGCAGTCTGCCAGCTTTCCAGGAAGTGACATATTATCAAGTGCTGATTTTCTTCTGGTCAGATCACGAGCCTTACGTGCAGCCTCACGTGCTCTCTGTGCAAGAACTGATTTCTCTACTGTAGTTTTCGCTACTGTTGGATTCTGCTCAAGGAAAATCTCAGCTGCTTGCTCACCACGCTGTCAACAGCCCCTCTTGCTTCACTGTTTCCAAGCTTCTGTTTTGTCTGACCTTCAAACTGGGATTCTCAATCTTAACACTGACGATTGCAGTCAGACCTTCGCGGATATCATCGCCACTCAAATTGGGTTCACTGTCTTTAAGCAGCTTGTTCTTTCTTGCATAATCATTGAACGTCTTTGTAAGGGCATTTTGAAACCTACAATATGGGTACCACCCTCAGGTGTATTGATGTTATTTACAAAACTATAACAATTCTCAGTATAAGAGTCATTGTGCTGCATGGCAACCTCTACGACTACACCGTTCTGCTGTCCTTCGCAGTAAATGATTTCCGGGTAAAGCGCTTCCTCTTTTGCTTCTGTTCAGATAGCTTACAAATTCACGGATACCACCTTCATAATGGAAAACTTTCTCTCTTTCCATTCCTTCTCTGGTATCTTTGTAAGAGAAATCTTCAATCCCTTTGTAAGAAATGCCATCTCACGAAGACGCTGTTTCAGAATATCATAATCATATACTGTTTCCTCGAATATCTCTTTATCCGGAAGGAAGACAACTGTTGTTCCGGTCTTATCCTCGGCTGCAGTCTCCAACCTTCAGAGGATACATAGTTTTACCGCGTTCATATCTCTGCTGATAAATCTTACCTTCATGATAGATCCTTACTTCAAGCCATGTGGAGAAAGTGCATTTACTACAGACGCACCCTACTCCGTGAAGACCACCGGATACCTTGTATCCGCCGCCGCCGAATTTACCGCCGGCATGAAGAATGGTAAATACAACTTCTACAGCTGGGAATCCCGGCTTTATGATTGATTCCAACCGGAATACCACGTCCGTTATCTACAACTGTGATAGAGTTATCCGATTAATAACTACCTGAATCTCTGTACAAAATCCTGCCAGTGCTTCATCAACCGCATTATCTACAATCTCATAAACCAGATGATGAAGACCTCTGCCGGATGTACTTCCGATATACATTCCAGGTCTTTTACTGACAGCTTCCAGTCCTTCCAGAATCTGAATCTGATCCGCGCCGTACTCTGTATTCTCTCCGCCCATTTGCTTCCTCCTGTTATATATATCACCAGAATATATCTGAAAACCCCTGCGTGAAAATTATAGACAGGTTTTCAAATATATTCTGGTATCTGGACATAATAATACAAATTTATTATAGCACAAAAGCCCGTTCCTTGCCAGAGCCTGAATAAAAAGAATCCCCTGAAAACGGGAATTCTTCTGTATGTTAATCTTATTCTTCGGTTTTATTGATGAGGTACCTGATAGACATCTCTCTTCGTCATTCCTCTGTCATTTGCTACCATTTTCATAGCTTCTTTTCTTGAATGTCCCTGATTTTCATAGATTTCCATGTGTTCTTCTATGGTAATTTTTTCCCAGGATGCCTTCTGTTCCTCTTCCATCTCCTGTCTGCTTCTGCCTTCAATCACACAGCACGCACTCTCCAAGCGGCTTTCTCTGTCTGATAATAGAGGATCAGCTCCTCGATAGTCGTATGGAATGCAGTCTCATGTCTTTTCGTCAGTTTCCTGCAAAGAGTCATTCTGCGATTTCCGAGAGTTTCCTTCAATTCCTCCAGAGTTCTTACCAATCTGTGAGGAGCCTCATAGAGAATGATAGTTCTCGTTTCATTCTTCAGTTCTTCCAGAATCAGTTTTCTTTCTTTTTTTTATCTGCCGGAAGAAATGCTTCAAAAGCGAATCTTCTGGTTGGAAGTCCGGACAGTCAGGGCAGTGATACAGGCAGCAGGTCCCGGAAGAGAAGTTACTCAATCCCCGCTTCATAACACATTGCCGCAAGCTCCTCTCCCGGATCTGAGATTCCCGGAGTTCCCGCATCTGTGATCAGTGCAATATTCTGCCCTTCCTGCATTTTACTGATCAGAACATATGCCTTATCAATTTTGTTGAACTCATGATAACTGGTCATAGGTGTTTTATATCAAAATGGTTCAGCAGTTTAATACTGTTTCTGGTATCCTCTGCTGCAATAAGATCCACTTCTTTCAATGTTGAAGTACCCGGAGTGTAATATCCTCCAGATTTCCTATGGGTGTTGCACATAAATACAATTTACCACTCATAATTCCAAGCAGCTTCCTCTCATATTACTTTGCAAATAAAATTCGGTTAAATCATATCATAAATCTTCAGTATATTTTCTGTATAGACTCCCGGCTCTTTATATACGATCAGAGGAGGTTCCACTGTAACTCTGGAATTTCCTCCCTTTAATGCCTCGATCAGAACCATGTTTGGTTCTCTGTCTATGTATGGATATACAAGCTGCATCTTTTTCGGTTCCAGACGATACTTTGTGAGAACATTCATAATCTCAGCCAGTCTGAACGGTCTGTGGACCATATAAAATCTTCCACGTTTTCAGAACCTTTGATGCCTGGCTCACCACATCCTCCAGATTACAGAGTACTTCATGTCTGGCAATCGCTTTTGGCATATCCGGATTGCGAAGTCCATGCTGTCCGATCATATAAGGCGGATTACTTGTCACTACATCAAAAAGAAGCTTTTAAAAAAATATCAGCAGCCTCCCTTAATATCACCCTGTACGATCTCAACATCGTCCTCCAGATGATTATATCTGACACTGCGTCCGGCCATATCTGCACACTCTTTCTGAATCTCAAGACCTGTAAAGTGTTTCCCATTTGTTTTGGTTTTAAGCAGGATCGGGATAATTCCCGTTCCTGTTCCCAGATCCAGAGCAGTCTCACCCTTTTTTACTTTTTGCAAAGCCGGAAAGAAGAACTGCATCCATCCCAAAACAGAATTTATCCGGATCCTGTATCACATAATATCCGTTCTGAAGATCATCTATACGTTCATTATCTTTTACCAGCTGATCAGTCATTTAATTTGGAATCTCCCTTTTTTTATCTTCCAGATTTCCAAGTTCTTTTAATTCTTTTTCAGAGACTTTGACTTTCTTTCCTTTCTCGGTCTGAAATTTCAGGTCATCTACCGGAAATTCCTGAATTTCTTTTCGGTTTCGTCATTGATCTCCTCATTTTCATTCGTCACGACTTTTACTGTGTACAGTTTCCGAAGCACATCCGAGTTGTCTCCCAGTGGATGGCTCGGACAGATACGTATGGCAGCAGAGCGGTCTTCCGCAGATCCCGATCCCGCCGACGATCTTTGTCTCATCGCGGACACCGATCTGTCGGAGCTCGATCCTCGTCTTAAAGACAGCCGCCAGATCTTTTACCAGCTGACGGAAATCAATCCGCCCGTCCGCTGTAAAATAAAACAGCACCTTGTTATTATCAAACGTATACTCCGCATCGATCAGCTTCATCTCCAGGTTGTGCGCCCGGATCTTCTTCTGGCAGATTTCAAACGCTTCTTTTTTCTTTCTTGCGGTTGCTCTCCTCCCGCGCATCATCCTTCGGCGTTGCAATGCGGATGACTTCTTTCAACGGCTGGATCACCTTGGAATCGTCAACTTCTTTTGGCCCCAGCACAACGAAACCATACTCTACGCCGCGCGCCGTCTCAACGATAACGTGATCGCCCACGCAGATGTCCAGCTCTCTCGGCGAGAAATAATATACTTTTCCTACGTTTCGAAAACGTACTCCTATAATTGTTATCATGCTATCAGTTTTCCTTCATTGTCAGGAACATAAGCTCCATGGTTAAATCAAAATTAACATTCGCGTTCAGGCGGGCTCTCGCCTTCTGAATCGCCTCTATAATCTTCTCCAGGCCTTCGTATGAGCTCTTATTTGCTCTCTCACGGATTCCATTCAGCTCCTGCTTGAACACAAGGGAATCGACCTCTTTTGTCGCCTTAAAGAGCAGAACATCGCGGAACCATAAAGAAAAGATATCGAAATAATCATCAATATTGTCTTTTTCGGCCGTCAGTTTTTGATCGTCTCCACGATTTCATACAGCGGCATACTGTCGGCGTACTTTGCCATGCGGAGTGCATTTTCCAGCGTCTCCTCGTATTCCGGAGAACGGGCAATCCGCTCTGCTTTTCCGATATTTCCCTGCGCCAGGGACGCATCAACCTCTGCCTGGTAATCCGGCACATGCATTTCGTTCATCAGATAATCTTTCACAAGCTGGTCTCCCACTGGTTTTAAATTTAACTGCACGCAGCGTGACGAAATCGTCGGAAGCAGCGCATCCGGGTTGTCTGCCAGAAGCATGACAACTGCGTAGGCCGGCGGCTCCTCGATCGTCTTCAGCAGCGCGTTCTGCGCCTGAAGTGTCAGCTTCTGCGCCTCGTCGATGATATAAATCTTGTACGGACTGCTGTACGGCTTGATCATCACATCGTTAATGAGCTGCTCGCGGATTTCATCGATGCTGATGGTGTTCGGCTTTTCATGCTTCACATAAATGATATCCCCGATCATCTTTTCATGTCCTATAATATTGTTAAATCCCATCATAAGCTTCACCTGATTTCCAGTCCGTTTTGTAAGATATTATACCATAAAAGTAAAGAACTATTGCACAGACTGGCAGATTATTGTAATTAATCCATATTGGTGTTCTTTTACAAACAGTCACTGACACAAGATTTATATTTTGAAAACGTTTCTCTATCGGCTCTTGTTCCGTATTTTCCTCGAAAAACTGACTGTCAGCAATAAATCTGCAGCACATTTCCTCATATCTTCGGAATTTTCTGTTCTACGTTCCGCTTAAGAGCACGACTCAGTCTGGCCTCCATCTTCTACCTGGACATAAACAGGACAGACTGCACCTTTCCTCATAGTATTTACGCATCTTTTTAAATGACTCCAGAGTACCGATCACCAGATAATTTTCTTTCTCTAAATTCATCTGACCGTCATCTGCTGTAAAATAAGTCCATATCCCATAAACCGTATGATATGCTCTTCTATTACATTTCCGTTTTTTCTCTGAATTCATTTAATTTTCCGTCATCTACAAAATAATAATTTTTCCGTTCTCTTCTCCGTCTCTGATCGGCCGGGTAGTATATAAAACCAATGTTTTCAGTTTCAGTTCTCTCTGATCGGCCAGAAGTGAATAGATTCTGTCTTTTTCCGGATGCACTCTTTCCCCCATGATATAAAAAAATCTTTTCCCATACCTGCTATTCCTTTACCGGACTGTCTATTTCGGGCAGCTACGCAGATTGTTTCAGCTACTGTCACTGAGTCCCTGTACTTCCAGCCCCTGTTCCATGTATCTTCTCACATTTCTTACAAATTGTCCAGTTATCTGCTCTCCCGGCACAATAATCGGAATTCCGGGCGGATACAGATAAGCAAATTCACCACTTATTTTTCCAACACTTTTTCTTCAGTAAGAAATCTCTTCTGCTGCGCATCCATAGCCTGAGAAATGTCATAAAGCTGTGTCATTTTTGCATGAGAAACATTCTTCTCCGTTTTTCTCCGAACAGTTTCCACCTGTGTATCAATATACTCAATTGCTTTACACAGTCTGTCTAATCCTTCTTTTGTGTCTCCCCACTAATTCCAAGAACATATTTCTCAGCCGCCATTTCCATTTCAATATGATACTCATGTCACGAAGTATCTGATGGAGAAGGTGTCCCGTTAACAGAAGTTCCGACTGTGGAGAACAACAGTTTGACCGGTCAAAATCATAGATTCCACCGGTACTGATCATAGAACCAGGTTATCAGCTTTATTTTTTCACACTTTCAAACCGCTGTCTGGCTTCCTCCAACTGAGAAGTAAATTCACTAAAACATCTTCTTGTCCGTGTTATGATTCAGTTTATCCATACATGCATCCATACTGGCCATAAGGAATATAGGAAGCATTGACTGCTGGTCTGGTAAACCCCCATAAATCTTTTATTTTCCACATCTTACTCTGTCACTGCACAGATGAAGCACTGCCGTCTGTGTCATAGGGGCAATGTTTTATGGAAAGCTCTGGACACAACATCAGCTCCCAGATCTGCTGCTGAAACAGGAAAATATTTAGAGAATGAAATGAGCATCCATGTGCTTCATCCACAATCAAGAGGAATTCCATTTGTGGGTAGTTTCGCAATACTTTTTTATATCTGACAACGCCGTCATAGGTAGGGACGTAATCAAAATTGCTGCATATCCTGATTTTCTTCAAGATATCTTTCCACACGTTAGGGAAATTCTCCGTTTTATCCCCAATCTGGATCTTCATGTGGATAAATATATGTGGGAACAAGTCTCTTAGCTATAAAATTGATAAACAGCCTTATGACAGTTCAAGTCCCAGTCCACGGATCTTATCAATGTCATCTTTCTTTGCAGAAACCATCAGAATTGGCGTATTTTTGTGATTTCTGATCTCTTTACAGATCTCAAATCCGTCCATTCCCGGCAGCATCAGGTCGAGAATGTAAAGATCAAATTCTTCTTCCAGGGCACGTTTGAGTCCAACGTCTCCCTTGCTCTCAATCTCAACTTCAAATCCGCTCAGTTCCAGATAATCTCTCTCCAGCTCTGCAATACTCTCCTCATCTTCTATGATTAGTATTCTGCTCATTTACAGGCACCTCCTGATATTTTCTAAGGACAAAGTACATCACTGTACCACATCCGAGTTTACTGTTTGCCCAGATCTTTCCGCCATGATCTTCGATGATCTTGCGTACGATGGAAAGACCGATTCCACTTCCTCCTTTGGAAGAATTCCTGGATGCATCCGCCCGGAAGAACCGGTCAAAGATTGCCGGCAGATCTTTTTTGCCGCAATACCTCGTCCGTTATCTTCGATCTCAACCTGGACAAAATCCCCCACATCTTTGACACGGATGCTGATATAGCCTTTTGGCTTATCCATATATTTGATAGAGTTTCCGACAATATTGTTAATGACTCGCTTCAGCTGCTCTGCATCGGCGATCACAAGCACATCATTTTCAACTGAATTAAAGTAAGACAGCTCAATATTTTTGGATTCCAGATCCAGTCCGACCTCTTCCACACAGTCATCAAAATATTCACGGACGTTGATCTTATTAAATGTATACGGAATCCGGTTCGTATCAATTTTCCAGTACAGTGTCAGTTCGTCCAACAGACGATCCATCTCATTTGCTTTATTATAAATCGTGCGGATGTAACGGTCCATTTCTTTTTAATCATGACAACGATTCATCTTTTCTTACATTGTTATCCTCATTATGATTCCTGTTGCATTTCTATCTCTTACAGCTGCTATAAAAAAGTTTTCAGGATCAGATGGGAAGGCTGCCCTTTATAAAAAGGACAGCCAGTTCTTTTTTTACTTTTTCTGTATAGGTGTTTTTTCTCTGTCCATTCTCTTTCATATCCTTACTCATTTCCTTTAAGATAAGGGCCATAGTTCTGATTTTCATATTTTCTTTCTGCCATCCAATACGAAAATCTGTGATTGTTTGCTTATATTTTGAGTTGCTTTTTTTAATTTAAAAGGAACGGCTATACTTCTGATATCCCAAAGACCTACTACCAATTGCAAAATCCATTACACCGTTTTCGTCCTGGTAAACAAAATCTCCATTACTTTTTTTAATTTAACTTGCTGTTGGCAGACACGCTGGCAAATCCATAATAAATGGTTTCTGTGAATACTGTTCTGTCCAACATCAGTTTTTGCTATCAATTTGAAGTCTGTTTGTAGATCGGACGGCGCAGATCCAGCATTTTGATAATTCCAGCCGGACGAAGGTCGAAGTTCTCACGAACGATATCTGAACCTCGCATTTGTCGGCAAGACCTGCTGCTACGATGTTCTTTGCTACGTAACGTGCTGCATAAGCTGCAGAACGGTCTACTTTTGTACAGTCTTTTCCAGAGAAAGCTCCGCCGCCGTGACGAGCGTATCCGCCGTAGGTGTCTACGATGATCTTACGTCCGGTGAGGCCGGAATCTCCGTGAGGTCCGCCGATTACGAAACGGCCGGTCGGGTTGATGAAGAATTTGGTGTGCTCATCTACCATGTCTGCCGGAATGATTTCGTCAAATACGTATTTTTTGATATCCTCATGGATCTGCTCCTGGGATACTTCCGGATCATGCTGAGTGGAAAGAACAACCGCATCAAGACGGAACGGTTTGCCGTTCTCATCGTACTCTACGGTTACCTGTGTTTTTCCGTCCGGACGCAGGTAACTTAAAGTACCGTCTTTGCGGACTTTGGTCAGACTGACGAGCCAGTTTGTGTGCCATGTAGATCGGATATGGCATATATTCTTCTGTCTCGTTGGTTGCGAAACCGAACATCATACCCTGATCTCCTGCTCCGATGGCATCGATCTCCTCATCGCTCATATTGTTCTCTTTTTGCTTCGAGCGCTTTGTCTACACCCATAGCGATATCGGTGGACTGTTTGTCAATTGCAGTTACAACAGCGCAGGTATCTGCGTCAAATCCGTATTTTGCACGGTGTAGCCGATTTCGCGAACGGTATCACGTACAACCTGCTGGAAATCAATGTGTGCGTTGGATGTAATCTCACCCATTACCATAACAAGTACCTGTTGTAGTACAGGTTTCGCAAGCTACACGGCTCATCGGATCCTGCTCAAGCAGCGCATCCAGAATCGCGTCAGAAATGGCATCACAGATTTTGTCGGGATGTCCTTCGGTTACGGACTCAGAGTAAACAATCTTTTTTCCATTTTTTCCTCTTTTTTAATTCATTTTATTGTTTTTCGATCATCAGAATTAATTTATCTTCTATAAGTTGATGTCCGCTGATTTTTCTGAACAAAAAAAGATCATCAAAAAGCCACTCAAATAAGCGGACTGTCTGAATTATGTTCAAAATCCTCTTATTGTTCGATCACTCGCTCAGGCTGGCACCTTCCTACAGACCATTCTGTCTGGGGGTTGCCGTGGTTTCACCGATCCTATGTATCTCCACCACTCTGAATAAAAAGGCTATTACTAATTATTAACTTGTTGCATAGCATACAAAAACTTAAGATTGCTTATAATATCACCATACAATATACCCTTATGACTATTTTGTTACAAATGTCAACCAATTTTTGGCTTTTTTAAATCATCCAACCCTCAGACGGAATTTCTGGATTTCCTTCTCGCTGGAAACTCGCTCAATCTCAGCACCCAAGCTCGAAGCTTCTCTTCAAAATTCTCATATCCTCTCTGGATATATACAATATCATCCACAATGGTGATTCCATCTGCTGCCAGACCTGCGATCACCAGGGCTGCACCTGCACGCAGATCCGGTGCACTTACCTCGCACCTGTAAGCTTCTTCACACCATCAATAATTGCTGAATTTCCCTCAACTTTGATGTTTGCTCCCATACGTGAAAGCTCGTCCGCATATTTAAATCTGTTCTCAAAAGATACTCTCTGTTACAATGCTGGTTCCCTCTGCGAGTGCCAGAGTTACAGCAATCTGCGGCTGCATATCTGTGGGGAATCCAGGATATGGAAGAGTCTTCACATGAGTACGATGAAGTCTGTTTGTGCACGTACACGAACCGCATCATCAAACTCCTCAACCTCACACCCGATCTCCTCAAGCTTCGCAGTCGTAGCCTCCAGATGCTTCGGGATCACATTCTTTACAGTCACATCTCCGCCAGTAGCTGCTGCCGCGCACATAAAGGTACCCGCCTGATCTGATCCGGGATAATGGAATACTCTGTACCGTGAAGCTTTCTAACACCACGGATACGGATAATATCAGTACCAGCGCCCTTTATGTTAGCGCCCATGCTGTTCAGGAAATTGGCAACGTCTACAACATGAGGTTCTCTGGCTGCATTTTCAATAATCGTGCGGCCTGGTGCCAGGGATGCTGCCATCATAATGTTAATCGTCGCTCCAACGGAAACCACATCAAGGAAAATATGGCTGCCATGAAGATTCGCTGCCTCTGCAACAATTGCGCCGTGAAGAATATCCACCTTGGCACCCAGGGCTCTTGAATCCTTTCAGATGCTGGTCGATTGGACGGCTTCCAATATTGCATCCGCCTGGAAGCGGAACTTCTGCATCTTTTATATTTGCCAAGAAAGCACCAAGAAGATAGTATGATGCACGAATTTTCTTAATATACTCATAATCTACACTTACATCACCAATGGTAGAACCATTGATCTTAACAGTTGACTTATTGATTCTGTCAACCTGCGCTCCGATGCCAGCTATTGCCTCCAGTAAAACGTTGATGTCTCTGACGTCAGGCAGATTTCGATCAGGATGGTCTCATCCGTCATGATAGCTGCTGATAAAATAGCAAGTGCTGCATTCTTCGCACCTGCTATCTCCACTTCACCTACAAAAGGATTTCCACCTTTTAATCACATACTGTTCCATAACACACCTCTATTATTCTTACTCCGCGAGCTCCTGGCTCTCCCTCTGTCTACAGTTCAAACAGACCACCATAAACAGCAGCCTGCCAAGTTACTTATTTATTTCTTTCTGTAGTGTTTCCAAAAGTGCCTGCAGACTTGCTTTCCAAATCTTTCCCTCTTCATCTACCACAATGTCTGCATACTTTTTCGTATAAAGGAACACGCTCTTCATACAGACTCTTAAGAGTCTGTCCTTCCTTCAAAAAGTACGCCTCTTTTTCTTAAGATTTCCAAGTCTTTTCTCAAGAGACTCCAAGTGAAAGTCTGAGATACACTACTTTTCCAATTGATTTCAAATGCTCCATCGCTTCACTGCAGTATACCACGCTTCCTCCGGTAGCAATTACAGTGTCTTCCGTTTCTATAGACGCATTTACACGGTTCTCGATGGCCTTGAAACCTTCTTCGCCTTCTTCATCAATGATCTGATAAAGACGTCTTTTTTTCTTCTTTTTGTATTAAAAGATCTGAATCTAAAAATTCATATCCAAGTATTTTCGCAAGAACAACGCCCAGAGTGCTTTTACCTGCACCGGGCATTCCAATTAATGTAATATTATTTATTTTCATTCGATATTCCCTTTAATAATAACACAGAATAAACATTATTGCAATCCCATTAAGAAATTGTTACCTATTTCGGGTTTTTGCGCGTTTTTTCCCCTTCTTTTACGCTGTATCCGAACGTGCCCAGCTTTTTGCCAAGGCCCAGATATTCTCCATGGGAATACACCATCAGTTTGATTGATTCAGCTGGAATTTATTGTTTTTATCCATGTAGGCTTCATCCGCATGCACTGCCACAACCTCAGCAAGAAACATGTGATGGGAACCAAGCTTCTCAATCTTTTTTCACCTTGCATTCGATATTTACAGGTGACTCTCCGATCATTGGTGCTTTCACATGATCTGCCTTTTCTTTGGTAAGATGAAGCTCCTGGAATTTGTCTACATCTCTGCCGGAGCGCACACCGCAGTAATCGGTAGCGTATGCCAGCTCCTCTGTGGTAAGGTTCAGGGACAAATTCCTTCGTCTTGCAGATCATGTCGTAGGAAAATCTGCTGGGACGAACGGAAATGCTTACCATTGGCGGGTTAGTGCACACAGTACCAGCCCACGCCACCGTTATGATATTATCGTTGCCCTCTCCGTCTGTAACGCTGACCATCACAGCTGGAAGGGGATAAAGCATATTGCCTGGTTTCCAGGTCTGTTTTGCCATATTTCTACTCCTCTTTTTTATGTGAAATAAATGGGCATTAGTTGAAATCATTTGCCATGACCTGAGCAGCCTCCATCATAGCCGGAATCATCTGCTTCTTACGGGAAACTACGCCCTTGAGGTGGAAGCATTCATCTTCAGGCTCCTGCTGGAACGCAATTTTTCCCATCTCCTCGCTGCCCTCTCCGTAATAAATTACATCGGAGGACTCGTCCATAATATTGGTTAACATAAAGTAAACACGGGAAATTCCATGACGGCCACACTCGCTGACCATAAACGGTTTCAGGCGGGCTTTGATTTCCTGAAGCTCTTCCTCGTCCATGGAGCTGATCTGGCCAACACCAAATGCCACATTTCCCTCTGCAATAAACTTCTTATAATCCTGATAAAAAATCTCCTCCGGAGACTTATCCTTCAGATTACTTCCTGCCTTGAACATTTCTCTTGCAAACTCTTCAATCTTGATATCTGCAATAAGGGCAAGGGCGCTTGCTGCAATCTTATCCTGCTGTGTACAGGTCGGAGAACGGAACATTAAGGTGTCAGAAATAATAGCAGCGCAAAGAAGTCCCCGCGATCTTAGGCGGAATTTCCAGTCGCTGCTCGTCATAAATCCGATAAAGGATTGTCGCAGTACATCCAACTGGCTCATTTCGGAAATTAATCGGCTTCATAGTTTCCAGAGAACCAAGCTTATGATGATCAATGATTTCCAGGATCTCTGCTTTTTCAATATTATCAACAGCCTGATCTTTCTCATTATGATCTACCAAAATTACCTGTTTTTTATGCATGTCCAGGAAATTACGTCTGGAAATCGTTCCCACGCATTTTCCCCTTTTATTGATAACCGGGAACGCTCTGTGGCGGTTTTTGACCATAACATCCTGGATATCATCCGTAAAATCCTCCGTGCTGAAAGTAACCAGATTGTCTTTTTTCATCACGTAATTTACCGGAATACTCTGGTTGATCATTCGGGCAATCGTGTAAAGTGTCATATGGGGATGTAATAATAACGATCTGCCTCTCATGTGCTTTCTGAATTACCTTCTCACTTACCTGGATATTCATTCCCACAATAATGCAGCTTACGTTCATCTCAATTGCTTTTTAGCTGATCTTCTTCTTTCACGGTTTCCAAGAATAACCATATCGTTTTCTTCGATGTATTTCTTCATCATCTCCGGATCTGCGGTTCCGATGAGGATTTTTCCTTTGGTAAAAATAACCGTGTCCGTTTCCTTCTACAATCTCACCGTCAAGGGTATCCTTGATCTTGTTGTACTGGGTTCTGGCGTTGGCAAGAAGATAGCTGTCCTTGGTATCCATATAAATATCGGCAATATCTCCGATGGTTACGATTCCCTCCAGTTCATCATCACTGTTGCAGATAGGAAGGGTAACAATTCCCTTTTTGTTCTGCATCATATCCCAGGCATTTTTCAGGGACATGGTGCGGTCTGCATCCGGCTTCGGACGAATGTCCATATCCTTGACCTGCGTACCGATATTCCCCAGATAAGCCGGCGGCTGTACGCCAAAACGGTTCAGCACATACCTGGTCTCCTCATTGATCTGGCCGGCGCGTCTTGGAATATAACGCTTGGTCTGGGTGGTTCTGTTTTTGATATCTGCATAAGCAATCGCGGAGCAGATGGAATCTGTATCCGGATTTTTGTGTCCCATTACAAATACTTTCTGATTCTTCATTCACATTCTTCCTTCTGTTAGTTCAGCTTAATGTTTGCAAATAATGAGCCCAGGGATGTGGTTGCTTCTTCTCCTGACTGTGGAATTTCGATTTCCTCTTCTTCCACTTCTTTTGCCATCATATCGGTTGCTTCCTTTGATGCTCAGGCTCAGCTTGCCGTCTTTTTACTGCAGTAACCTTTACCTTTACTTTGTCTCCTACAGCAAGTACTTCAGATGGTTTGCGGATTCTCTTCTCGCAGATCTGGGAAATATGTACCAGTCCGGATACGCCGTTTCCAAGATCTACAAATGCGCCGTATGGCTTAAGGCTTTCTACAATTCCTTCTGTTACAAAGCCTGGCTGGATATTGGAAATTTTATTTTTTCTTTCCTCCTCTGCTTTCTCTCTGAGGATTTCTTTGGCTGAAAGAATCAGCTTCTTGTCCTCTTTATTGACATCGATTACCTGAACCTGGATGTGCCTGTTCAGATATTCGTTGGTGTCTTCTACGTAATTCAAGGCAAGCTTGGATGCAGGGATAAAGCCGCGCACGCCTTCTACATAGACAACTGCGCCGCCGTTTACAACGCCTTTTACAACTACGTCAAGAACTTCGCCGGAAGCTTTCATTTCTTTTAATTTATCCCATGCGAGAACATCTGTTGCCTCTACTTTGGATAAAAAGGATGTTGCCGTTTCCGTCATCTTTTCTTACTACTGTTGCGGAAACTTCATCTCCTGGATGTACCTCTTCTTTTACGTTAAATCCCGGCTCTCTGCTGTAATCTTCTACCGGGATAATGCCTTCTGCGTAATATTTTAAATCTACAATAATTTCTTTATCATCTACACTCACAACTGTTCCGGTGAGAATGTCGCCTTCTTCAATTTTCTTAAAAAGAAGCTTCAAGTTCTGCTTCGTAATCTTTCATTGTCTCTGCCATGACCTATGACTCCTTTCCTAATTTGGAAAAACCGCGGGATTCGCGAAACTATGTGCTTTGCCCGACGGAAACCGCGAATTCCGCTGCGCTCCGTTTGCGTAACGCCAAAAAACATGTGCTACGCCCATGTTTTTTGGCTTCATTATAGCACACCAATATTTCCTTGCAAATAAAAAAAATCCCCGTATAAAACGAGGAGTGCCCCGACAGTGGCTGCCGGGGCGATTATTATGAAAAAATTTTATGTGTAATGGTGTCATTACAACGTCTTCTGTGTGTGTTCTTTCGAACTGATTATATAGTATCAGATACTTATGAACAAAATATGAACTATTAATGAACTTTTGGTTTATTTGCACAATTTATCTTTTCATTTTCCTCTATTTTTTATAAAAATAACACATCACGTTTCACGCTTTAGTTTGATAAAGCTATACATTTTGCACATTTTCTTATTTTTATTCAAACAATCCTTTTACAAAATCAATTAGTTTTGCCACAAGACCTTTGGCATCATCCTTTGTCACACCCATATCTTTCAGTTTGTTGTACACAGAATTTACATCACTTCTCAGTGCATCCTCATTGATCTGTGCATCCAGAACCTTGCGTACAACGGAAACAAGAGAATCTGCCTCGGAATCGGATAAGGTTACACTGAAATGGTCTGCTGCCTGAGTGATGGCACTTCTTACCTGGTCATCTGTAATATTTTGCTGGTCAACAAGATCCTTGGCATACATAATAATATCAACTGCCTTCTGGGGATCGGAAGCAAGAAAATCAATTCCGCTGTCAAGAAGACTCTCTACCACTTCAGTGTCTGTTGATGCCATAACCGGCATTGGTGCGGAACATGCAAGAACTCCTGCAAGAATAAGTGCTGCTGATTTTTCATTTTTATCATGATAGTTACCTCCTGATTAACGTTTCGTTCACAAATTACCTGAAACTGGTCACAAATGAGCTGATACCTCTTCATATCTGGTATATTTGTCCTGTTTCGTCCCAAAACCATTCAAATATACACACCTCATTCTCTTCCAGATTCCAGCCTATTATACTACATTCCTCTTTTGAATTTGTAAAATGCATCTAAAACTTCATAATATTTTTATAACTAATGCTCAAAAAAAGGGGCTTTTTTCCAGCGGTTACAAATCTTTTCAATTTCGTTCACTAATTTTTCATAAGATAAACACGATTCTTTCAAACTTTCCCGATATACTAACATCATAAAAATAATAACAGCCAACATTATTTTTATAAAATTTTTTTTTCATATGTCAGTCACTTAGAAGTGATTGACTCTCCTTCCTTTTAAAAATATATTTGAGACAAAATAAAAATCACCCGTCTAGCCACCGGGTGATTTTTATTTTAATATCAGGGTTCCAAACTTAAAAGCGTTAGAGCGTGTTTGCATGGTAACGCTTTTAAACTTGGAACCCACAAACATGAAGAAGTAGCGATTTACGCAGTAAATCAGCGGATTCTGAATGTTTTGTAGGATTGCGGGAGCAGCTAAACTGCGTAGCAATCCGCAGATATTAAGAACGGGGCCAAAGCCCCGTTCTTACCTTCCTTCTTATCTTAATTTATGAAACGCATTCGCCAGATCCGCAAACTCCTTCAATGTAAGAGCCTCGCCCCTTACGTTTGCCGGAATTCCGGTCTCAGCCATAGCTTTCTCAATCTCTTCTTTGGAAAAATCCAGCTCCTGTGAATTCTTCAGCCCATTTATCAGTGTCTTGCGTCGCTGGTTAAAGGATGCACGAATCAGCCTGAACATCAGCTTCTCATTCTCCACCTGTACCGGCGGCTCCTCATAGCGCACCAGCTGGATCACAGCGCTTCCCACCTTTGGTCTTGGCATAAAACAGTTCGGCGGAACATTGGCAATAATCTGGGGCTTCGCATAATACTGTACAGCCAGCGACAATGCGCCATAATCCTTCGTTCCTGGTCCAACCTGCATTCTGTCCGCAACTTCCTTCTGCACCATAATGGTGATAGAAGAAATGGGGACATGATTCTCAAAAAGTCCCATGATGATCGGTGTGGTAATGTAGTACGGAAGATTCGCAACAACCTTGATGGGCTTTCCGCCGTTTTTCTCCTGCGCCAGCGCCGCAATATCCACTTTCAGGATATCCTCATTGATCACAGTCACATTATCCCAGTCCTTAAGCGTGTCATTCTCCAGAATAGGAATCAATGTTTTATCAATCTCCACAGCCACAACTTCCCTGGCGGCCTCCGCCAGATACTGGTCATGGTTCCAATACCCGGTCCGATTTCCAGGACAAAATCATCCTTGGTGATCTTGGAAGCCTCGATTATTTTTTCCAGAACATGGGTATCGATAAAGAAAATTCTGACCAAACCTTTTCTGGAAAGCAAAATTATACTTTTGAAGGACTTCAATGGTATACTTCGGGTTTCCTAAATAAGGTCTGGTCATGTTCATTTCCTCTTTCTTTAAAATATTGTCAGCGGTTAAGCACCACTGCTCTGTCATTATTTATTTCGCAAAATCTTTCTCATAGAGAACCGTAAATCCATCACGGTCCACTCTCTTTTTTCTTGTTGAACTTCAGAAGTCCGCCCTGAGATTTCGCCATTGCAGTGTCAAGCATTTCCTTCACTGCACCGATGTTCATTGGCTGGTCTTCCTTCTGGTTCACACCAATCAGATTATACAGCGCAAGCATTCCCATCTGATCGATCTTAAATCCATTTTCTTTCGTATAAACTCTTGCGAAGTTTACAAGCTCGTCATTGGTAAATACCGGAATGTTGATCATGGACGTGAATTTCTTCGCAAATTTCGGGAATCTGGCAATCAGCTTGCGCATTCCGATCTTCTCATCCTCAATGATCACAGTAAGTCCGTCTGTACGGAACTCCATAGCTTTATCCAGAACCTCCACTGTCTCTGCAGTAAGCTGGTTGGCATTCTCAATAACCAGGAAACCGCCGCGAAGCTTATTCACTACTTTCGCAATCTCCATATCGTTCAGCTGGTCTGCAAAACATATGCCACCTTGGATGCCGGCAGATTCAGTTCTTTACAGATTGCCGGAATCAGGCTTGCGATCAGTCTGGTCTTACCTGTCTCCTTGCCGCCCATAACAATGACGTTTCCAGTCTTGGAGGTCTTGTCAGCTGCTGCCATCTGCACATCGCAAAGTGCACTGATCAGCTGTTCCTTCATTCCCTGAACCTTTACAAAGTATGTAAACAGCTTCTTCTCATCATCTGTAAGAGTTTTTCTCCTCGGAATAATATCTGACGGATTATTTTTTTCTTCTTCGGCTGGATGGAATCGATGAACTGCTCCAGTTCCTCTTCCTCACTAAGAGGTGCCTTCTCAGCTTCTTCTTCCTCATCTTTCAGACTCGTATTCGGAATCCTCGTCATACTCATCGTCTTCAGAATCATCATCCACTTTTTTCGCATCCTCTACGGCTGCAATATTGGGAACTTCGTCTTCATCCTGTCCCATGCTTTCCTTAAGCATATTGGCAATGAACTCGTCCTCAGACATAGCTTCATCTGCATTTCTGCGTCCAGCTGGTCCGTTCATGAATTCATCCTCTGCTGCCTGAAGATCTTCCTCACTTAAAAATTCCTCTTCTTCAAGCTGTACAACAGGTTTTTTCTTCTTATGGGATTTCTTCGGAACTTCTTTTTGCAGCTTCTGCAATTTCCTCGTTCTCTTCCTCTATTTTTGCTTCATCCGGATGCTCGTCCGGAATCTCAATTCCCTGTGCGGATGCAGCAGCAAGGATGGTATCCTCAAGATTGAAATCCTTTCAGATCAGCTTCCGGCTTCTCTTCTTCCGCTGCTTCCTCTTTTTTCTTCAGAGTCATCGCCAAAAAGATTATTCTGTGCAGGTGCCTTTGGAATTTCCACTTCATCCGGATTCATATTCTTCATGGATTCCGGAATATTCAGGGTCGGCATTTTCAGAGGTGCTGCCTCCTGGGACTCCTCTTCTGTTTCTGTGGTGTCCTGCCCTGCTTCAACCGATTCTTCTGCAGTTTCTTCAGCATCTGTTTCTGCTTCAGCAACTTCCTCTACAGCTTCTTCTGTATCCTCAGTAGTCTCAGGCTCTTCAACACTTTCACCTTCCGCAGCCTCATCTGCACTGCTGTCGGCATCAGCCTCAGAATCCTGCTCTGCTGGATTCTCCTCAACTTCAACCTTTTTCTCTTCTTTCACCTTTCCGGTCTCCGGCTCAAGCTCCGGTACGCTTGCGTACTCTTTCTCAGTTGCTGGATCACGGAGCATTTCTTCCTGAACTTCTTCGCTTGTACAGAAGAAGCCATGCTGTCTTCTGTCTCTTCCATCTTGCGGCTTCCGAAAATATCGCGAAGACCTTTGGAAATCTTATCCTGGAGACTCTCCACCTCATCCAGCTCTTCAGACTTGATCTGAATGCTCTCGATTTCCTGCTCACCTGATTTAGTCTGAGGCTCAGCAGACTTTTCTTCTGCCTCTACCTTGATGCTGTCCACATCCTCAGGCTTCAGAAGCTTGGGCACAAACTGCTGCTCATATTTTTTCTTCTTCACCCTTAAGGGCACCCATACGCTGTTTCAGGTCCATGGCTTTCATAACATATTTGCCTTCATTAAACCAGAGGATGATCTCATTGCAAAGCTCAAGACATTTCTCTTTGTCTCCGTCCTGATAATACAGTTTGGCAAGCTCATAGGACCATTTTCTCGGTAAATTCCTTCTCCTTATAGTCCTCCAGAACCTTGATCTGCTCTGCGAGAGGTGCTTTTTCTCTCTCAAAATTTTGTACTTCAGAATGTACTGGGTATTGTCATTCGGCGCAACCTCTCTATACTCCTCATAGTATTCCACCGCATCGGAAACATCTCCCATTTTCAGTGAAACCTCTACCAGGCGATAAAGAATATTCTTGCCAATAGAAGCTCTGTGATAAGCAAGCAGGAAAAATTTCCTTGCTGTCCTCATAGCGTTTATTGGCAGCATAGATCTCACCAACCACACAAAGGGTACGAACATTTTTACACGGCGCCAGTCAATGCTGTCTACAACATTCATGGCGCCTTTATAATCTTTCTGTTGAACTAAATGGTTAATCTCTTCAAGTTTTATCCGAAATTCTTCTTTATCCAATGCATTCACCAACTTTCCATAGTTACTGCAAGTTTAGCATAACCTATTCTACTTTCGCAAGCTTATTTATGCGGCAAATAAACCTGTCCCGCCACAACATGAAAAAACTTTATTTATCTGAAACTGATGACTGATAAAATCATCCAGCCCTGTACAGGTTATCAATGTCTGGATATCACTGATACTGTCAAGAAGATAATTCTGCCTGCTGCTGTCCAGCTCCGAAAGGACATCGTCCAGAAGCAGTACCGGTTTGTCGTGAACGATCTTCTCCACCAGATAAATCTCCGAAAGCTTCAGGGAAAGCGCAGCCGTCCTCTGCTGCCCCTGTGAGCCATACTTGCGGATATCAATTCCATTTACCGAAACCATCAGGTCATCCCTGTGCGGTCCTGAAGATGTCATTTTCATCCGAAGATCCCGGTCACGGTTCCGCCAGAACTCTGCTCCAGCTCTTCACTCTCCACGCTTGGTTCATATATCACTTCTATATTCTCAATACCGCCGGTAAGATTTCTGTGAATTTCCTGATGATCTCATTCAGCGCTTCCACGAATTCTCTTCTTTTTTCAATAATTTTTCCGTCCATAGGTAACCAGCTGCATGTCCCATACATCCAAAGTGGAACCAAGTTCTGGCTGCCTGTACATGTCCTTCAGAAGCTTATTTCTCTGATTCAGAACGTGGTTGTAGTCTGCAAGATCCGTAAGATATAGCTTATCCAGCTGGCAAAGCTCTGCATCCATAAACCTTCTTCGCTCTCCCGGTCCATTTTTTGATAATGTTCAGATCCTCAGGGAAAAAAAAACCAGGTTCACCACTCCCAAGCAGTTCCCTGGCCTTCTTGATGGGAAGTCCGTTGATTGCCACACCTTTGGCTTTATTTTTTCCGAAGATGCATGTCGATCTTGTAGGTCATGGAATCCTTTCCTACCATCATCCGGATATGGGATTCCTCCTGGTCAAACCGAATAATTTCTTTATCCTTGCTTCCTTTGTGGGATTTTGCTCGTCCCGCAAAGATAGACAGATTCCAGGAATGTTTGTTTTTCCCTGGGCATTGTCCCCGTAGAAAATATTCGTTCCTTTGTCAAAAGAAAGCTCCAATGACTCATAGTTTCGAAAATTCTTAATTTTATGGATTCAATATAAGCCATATTACTCGTTTCCTGACAGAACCTTCACATCCTGGCCGTTATAGGAAATAACGTCACCGCCATAAACCTTGCGGCCTCTCCACTTCTCCGTTTACTTTCACAAGCCCGTCGTTAATCACATATTTGGCTTCAACACCATCGGAAACAAGGTCAGCCAGTTTCAGTGCCTGGCCCAGCTTGATAAATTCATCTCTGATTCTGATTTCCAAAAAAATATACCTCCTGCTGCCCTTTCGGCAGCCTTTCCTGTCTTACCAAAAGCCAGCTTTATCTTGCCTGGTTCTGATTTATATTAACTGGTAAGATTAGATATGTGTAAGTTTTCCTCTTCATCTCTGATAAAGCACGGTGCCTTCGGGTTTACCAGATAAATGTCGATCATTTCATCATCAATAACCTTAAGGGCATCGATCAGGAACTTGGGATTAAATCCAATCAGGATATCTTTTCCCTCTTTCTCAATATCAATGTCCTCATTCATGGAACCCATAGCGGAATCAATCTTCAGCTCCATATTGTTATCTGTGATATGAATAATGATTGGTTTCTTGTCTCCCTCTCTTACAAGAAGTGTGGCACGATCGATACAATCCAGAAATTCTTTTTTGTTTATGGAAATTTTGGTCTCATAATCACTGGAAAGCATCTGGTCAATACGGAAATATTCGCCCTCGATCAGACGGGAAACTACCATTGTCTGGTCAAATTCAAATAAAATATGGTTATTTGTAAAGTAAATACTTACCACATCATCCATTTCTCCGGATAAAATCTTGCTGATCTCGTTCAGAGTCTTGCCAGGAACCACAACTTTGCGGTCAGAATAGTCTTTCTTGAGAGGCATTTTGCGGATCGCAATACGGTGTCCATCCAGGGAAACAATTTTCAGACAATTATCCTTAATTTCAAACAGCTCACCAGTCATTAATTTGTTGTTATCGTTGACTGCAATTGAGAATATTGTCTGATAAATCATATTCTTTAATGTATATTGAGAGATAGTTAAGGGGTCATCTCGCTCAATCATCGGTAAATATGCGAAATCTTCACCAGATTTTCCTGGAATATTGAATTTTGCTTTCTCACAGGTGATAGTTGCAGCGAATTTTTCATCAGTTTTAATGGTAACATCGTTGTCTGGAAGTCTTCTGATGATCTCGTAAAAGATTTTCGCATTCAGGGCAACCATTCCTTTTTCTTCTATAGTACCTTCGACAATGGTTTCGATTCCAAGTTCCATGTCATTGGTTGTAAACTTGATCTGGTTTGCAGTTGCATCAATCAGAATACATTCCAGAATTGGCATTGTTGTTTTGGAGGGTACAGCTTTTAATGAAATGCTGACGCTCTTCAACAGGTTTGTTTTGGAGCAAATGATTTTCATAATGTGTATAATTTCCTTTCTGGAGAAAATGGGTTTTTCATTAAATATATTTAAGAAGATATCCGCAGTATCCGCCGTAGGGGTGTGAATATGTGAAAAACTCCCTTCCGCCCAGTGATTAAAAGGGTTTCGGATATGGATAACTTCGTGTAAAACTATTGGATTAGGGTGTGAATAACCTGTGTAAAACCACATTCACGATTTTTTAAGGTCAAAAGTTATTCACATTAATACACATAGTATCAACATCTTATACACATGAAATGTGGAAAAATGTGTTAAGTTTGTGGATTAATTTTTTTTTCTTTAAAGTATCGATTGTGCTCTGCAGCTGTTCGTTGGTCTGGAGCTCCTTTTCAATCTTCTCAACACCGTGCATAACGGTTGTATGGTCACGATTTCCAAGATACTGTCCTACATTTTTCAGCGGGATCGCCAGAATTTCGCGGCAAAGGTACATGGCAACCTGCCTTGGCATAACAATCTTGGAACTTCTCTTATTTCCGCAAAGGTCTGCAGTGCTTACATTATAATGCTCTGCTACCATAGATATAATGTAGTCTGCAGTAATCTGTTTGGTTTCATTGGGGGCGATGATATCCTTCAGTGCCTGCTCGGCCAACTCAAGAGTTACCTCTTTTTTCTCAAGCTTTGCATATGCAACTACTTTATTAAAGGCACCTTCCATCACGAATGTTGGATTTGATGTTATTGGCAATATATTTGATAACATCTTCACTGATGTTGTAGCCGTTCATTTCTTCATTTTTATGAAGGATCGCCATTCGGGTTTCGTAATCCGGTAAATGTAATATCTGCGATCAGGCCCCATTCGAATCTGGAACGGAAACGCTCATCCAGGATTTCCATATCCTTCGGTGGTTTATCAGAGGATATGATGATCTGTTTTTTTGCACTGTGAAGGCTGTTGAAGGTGTGGAAAAATTCTTCCTGTGTAGATTCCTTTCCTATAATAAACTGAATATCATCAATAAGAAGGACGTCGATGTTACGGTATTTTTCACGGAATTTGCTCATTGCCGTGTTATTTCCATTTCGGATGGTTTCGATCAGCTCGTTGGTAAATTCTTCACTTGTTACATAGAGAACCTTACTGTTTTCATCATGATCAATGATGAAGTGAGCGATGGAATGCATAAGATGGGTTTTCCCCAGTCCTGCACCTCCGTAGATAAACAGCGGATTATAGGTATCTCCGGGAGATTCCGCTACGGCCAGGGCTGCTGCCTGTGCCAGCTTGTTGTTACTGCCCACAATAAAGGTATTGAATGTATATTTCGGGTTCAGATTTGCTTCTTCGCATCTGTCCTTAAAACGGTTATTCTGATCAGGTGTGGATTCGGAAGTGGATTTCTTGGTGGGAACATCTTCTGGAAGGATAAATTTAACTTCACAATCCGTCATTCCGGTAACTTCGCTTATTGTAACCTGCAGAGGCAGTTTATAATTTTTATTAATATAGCTTAAACGTACCTGATCAGATGCGATAATGGTAACCACGTTTCCACTTACATCGAAAACCTTCAGGGGTTTCAGCCAGGTATCGAAGCGAACATCGGAAAGATCGTGCTCCTTTTCACAATTTCAGGATTTCATCCCATTTTTCTATTACTGTGCTCATGTTTTCCTCCCGTAACACATCTGATTTATAAACATATCGAGGGAAATAATCGGTTTTCCCCGATACAGAAGCCATTCTTAAAGGACATAAATATCCTTATATATATTATAATAAATCACGTTTTTTTAGCAATGAGAAATTCTTATATAAATAAGAAAATTATGCACATTTTCCGGATTTTTACAAAAAAAAATGGAAGAGTAATCCATATAAAGGTGGAAGACCTGAGGAGATAGGGTAAAAATGTAGCAGAACGCGGAAAAAAAAAAAAAAAAATAAAGGAAGAATCGTGTAGAATTGTCCACAATACATCCACAATTAAAAAAAAATACAGTGGATAATGAAAATTCCCATGGAAAACCAGGAGGATATCTTGTGAATAACCTGCAAAGTTATCAACATTTTGTGTGTGGATAAATGTGGATAACAAGGTTGATAACTAAACTGGTTACCATAACATGGTTTTACAGGTTTCAATAATTGAAATTTATGTGCATAACTCTATCCACTGTCGAAACCCCTCGAAAGATGCTGTTTTTTGTAATAAATGCGTAAAAATCAACATTAAAAAGTGGATAGTTTTGCAGAAAATCCCCGGGTTATCCACAAGTTATCCACAAAATGTGGATAATGTTACGTAAACCTCAAAATTAGGACAAGTTATGCACAGTGTGGATAAATAAGTGGATAACTAAAAATTTTAATTTTGCAAGAATTTTTTGCTTGACGAGGGACGCATTTATGAATATAATTGAAATGATGTTCTGATTAGGTTAATAATTTTAAATTCCATATAGATAAAGGAGGTGCTTTACCTATGAAGATGACATTTCAGCCTAAAAAAAGATCAAGAGCGAAAGTCCATGGTTTCAGAGCTCGTATGAGCACAAAGGGTGGTCGTAAAGTATTAGCTGCCAGAAGATTAAAAGGAAGAAAGCATTTATCTGCTTAAGACCGTTAAGACCGCAGTTTCTGTGGTCTTTTCTTCTATAAAGAAATAATCAGAATATGTCGCCTTATACAGCTAAGATAAAAAGTGCGGCATTATGAAATAAGTAAAAGGAGAATCAGATGCAATATTCAGACTCTTAAAGAAAAATAACGATTTTCAAAAAGTATACAGAAATGGAACATCAAAAGGTAATCGGCTTCTGGTGATGTACGTACTGAAAAATCATGACAGGTACATGAAGAATCGTCTGGGAATATCAGTAAGTAAAAAAGTAGGGAATAGTGTGGTTCGCCACAGAGTCACCAGACTGATCAGAGAGAGCTATCGCCTGAATGAGATCATTTCGTCAGGGGCTGGACATTGTAGTGGTCGCAAGGCCAAATGCCAAAGGACAAAACCTACCAGGAGATAGAAAGTGCGCTTATGCATCTTGCAGGCAGAATGAAGATCCGCCGTGAGGCTGAGGTTCATTCAGAAGAATCAGAGAACGGATCAGGTCAGGCAGGAGAGCAGTAGTACTTGCAGATCGTTCCGTGGGAGGGTCATATTATGAACAGATGGAAACCTAAAAAATATTATGATCAGATTGATTCGTCTCTATCAAAAATATATATCGCCGATGAAGAGAACGAAATGTCCTTATATTCCCACATGTTCTCAATATGGTTTGGAAGCAATCGAAAAATATGGTGCGCTGAAGGGTGGGCTTCTTGCGGTGTGGAGAATTTTACGCTGCAATCCTTTTTCACATGGAGGATACGATCCTGTGCCATAAAAGGTGCTGTAAAGTGTTCTTTTTTTACAATGATAGATTTATAAGACAATATTTTTACAATAAAAGTACAATAAATGACATTGTAAGCCAGAATTATATACAGCAAAACATTGACAATTGAATAGTTAAAGCCTAGGAGGAAACAAACTTGGATATGATTTTATTAACGAAGAGCAGTGTCCCGATTATTGGACAGGTTGCTTCTATTATGGGCTGGATCATGGATGGAATTTACAGAGTCCTGGATCTGGTGGGTATTCAGAACCTGGGTCTTTGTATTATTATCTTTAGTATTATTATCTATTTGCTTATGACACCGTTGCAGGTTAAGCAGCAAAAGTTCTCTAAGTTAAGCAGTGTTATGCAGCCAGAGCTTCAGAAGATTCAGAAGAAATACAAAGATAAAAAAGACCAGGCATCCATGCAGAAAATGCAGGAAGAAACTCAGCTTGTATATCAGAAATACGGTGTTTCACCTACCGGAAGCTGTGTTCAGCTGTTAATTCAGTTTCCTGTCCTGATGGCATTATGGCAGGTAATTTACAAAATTCCGGGTTATGTTGGAAGCGTAAAGACTGTATTTACAGGTCTTGTCGATCAGATTATTGGCGTAAGCGGATATACAGATCTGATTCAGAATTTTATTACAGACAATAAAATGACCCGTGTACAGCTTGCATTGGATAATGGTAAGGCTACCAGTGATTCTGTGATTGACTTCCTTTATGCATTGTCTCCTTCTCAGTGGAAGGATCTTGCATCTATGAATCAATTCAGCGGATTTTCAGATACTATCAATACAACAGCTGCTGAGATTTCAAAGATGCAGAACTTTTTCGGACTTAACATTGCAGACCAGCCATTGAATTACATTAAGGCTGCTTTTGAAGGAGCTTCCATAGCTTTGGCAATTGCTGCAATTATGATTCCTATTCTTTCATGGGCTACTCAGGTGCTAAGCTATAAACTGATGCCGCAGGCAGCAGCTTCTGGTGACAGTAATGATACTATGCAGGCTTCCATGAAGACTATGAATACAGTTATGCCGCTTATGTCAGCTGTATTCTGTTTTACTTTCCCGGTAGGTCTTGGTATTTACTGGATTGCCAGTGCAGTTGTAAGAAGCATACAGCAGCTGGTGATTAACCGCCTGTTGGATAAGATGGACATTAATGATTTGATTAATGAAAACATGAAGAAGCTTGAAAAAGAAGCGTACGAAGGAAGGACTTCCGCCGCAGAAGATCACCAATCAGGCAAATCAGTCTACAAGAATATCAATACCAAGATTGATAAAGGTTCCAGCAATGCAAATGCAGAAGAAAGAGCCAGAAAAGTAGAGGAATCCTACCAGAATGCAAGAAATGCAAAACCTGGAAGTATTACAGCAAAAGCAAATATGGTCAGGGATTTTGACGAGAGAAACAAGAAGAAGTAATTGTCGGGAACGGAGGGTTTCATAGATGGAGGAGTTTATCCAGTTTTCAGCAAAAACGAAGAATGAAGCAATCACCAAGGCGTGTATCGAATTAGGTGTGTCCAGTGATCAGCTGGAAATTGAAGTGGTTTCTGAAGGTAGTTCCGGATTTTTTTGGCATCGGAAGCAAACCGGCAATCATTAAAGCACGCAAGATCAATACAGTTTCTGAAGAGGATGAAATACAGGAAATCGTAGATACTGTTAAGGTTGATGCGATTAAAGAAGAGCACAATAAAAAAGCCACCTAAGGCTTTTTTGCAAAAGCTGAGAAGCCGGCTCAAAAGAGTGAGATGGTGAAAGAAAAAGCTCCTGTAAAAGAGCCGAAAGAGCCAAAACCTTTTAAAGATACAAAAGAAAAACAGCCGCGCCAGTAAAGGAGAAAATTTTTAAGGAACGTCCGGCAAAGAAAAACCTGTAAAAAAAAAATGTCAAAGAGAAGAGAAGAAAAAGCCAAAGCAGTCCAAGCCTGTTGAGATCATCACCGATCCGGCTGAGATTAAAGACATTGAAGAGAGAGCAGTTGTTTTCCTTCGCGACGTATTTGGTTCTATGGATCTTGGTGAAGTTCAGATCACTTCAAATACAACACAAATGACGGTTGTCTGGAAGTTGCTTTTGAAGGAGAGGATATGGGAATTCTCATCGGTAGAGAGGACAGACCCTTGACTCCCTCCAGTATCTTACAAGCCTTGTTGTAAATAAGGGCAAAGCAAACTATATCAGAGTAAAGCTCGATACAGAAGATTACAGAAGACGTCGTAAAGAGACTCTGGAAAATCTTGCAAGAGGAATTGCCTACAAGGTGAAAGAAGACCAGAAAACCTGTTGTACTTGAGCCGATGAATCCATATGAAAGAAGAATCATTCACTCAGCACTTCAGGGCAACAAGTATGTGGAGACTGTCAGCGAGGGCGAAGAGCCATACCGCCACGTTGTAGTAAAATTAAAAAAAAGATGGTAAATGATTAAGTTATTCCAGGTGAAAGATGGAAGAACGGAAGCATTAGGCTTTTGTTTTCATGTCTTTCCCTGGGATAATTTTTTTTGTATAATAAGAGAAGCAATCAAACATGGAGGAAATCACATGAATACAACAATTGCAGCGATATCTACTGCTGTGAGTGCTTCGGGAATCGGAATCATCCGAATCAGCGGCCCGGAAGCCATGGACGTTATATCCGCATTTACCGTTCCAAAGGGCGGGAAAAAAAAGAAGATCAAAAGAAGTACCCACCCATACCATTCACTATGGCTATATTTATGATGGGGAAGAAGCGGTAGATGAAGTTCTGGTTATGGTTATGCGCGCGCCCAAAACATTCACAGGAGAAGATACCGTAGAAATTGACTGTCATGGCGGTGTCTATGCCATGAACCGTGTGCTGGAGACCGTCCTGAAAAACGGTGCTAAAATAGCCGGCCCGGGAGAGTTTACCAAGAGGGCATTCCTCAACGGCAGACTGGACCTTTCCCAGGCAGAGGCTGTTATGGATGTGATCCAGGCGAAGAATGAATATGCCCTGAGAAGTTCCATGAGCCAGCTGAAAGGCTCTGTCCAGAAGACAATCAAGGAGATCCGGAATGATCTGATTTATGAAATTGCTTTTATTGAGTCAGCACTTGATGACCCGGAGCACATCAGCCTTGATGGATATCCACAGAAGCTTCTCGGAATTGTGGAAAAGAACAGAGATCCATCGACGGCCTGTTGAAAACTTCCTCAGACGGAAAGATCATCCGAGAGGGAATTGAGACTGTTATCGTAGGAAAGCCAAATGCCGGCAAGTCTTCCCTTCTGAACCTTCTGGTTGGGGAAAATAAGGCCATTGTAACGGATATTGAGGGAACCACAAGAGACATTCTGGAAGAGTACATCACTCTTCATGGAATCACGCTGAAAATTGTGGATACTGCAGGAATCCGTGAAACCCAGGATGTAGTGGAGAAAAAAATCGGCGTATCCCGTGCCCGTGAGGCGGCAAAAGATGCGGACCTGATCTTGTACGTGGTTGACAGTTCCACACTTCTTGACGAAAATGATGAAGAAGATCATAGAGATGCTGAAAGGCAGAAAAGCCATTGTGCTTTATAACAAAACAGACCTTGCGTCTGCAGTAAGCATGGAGGCGCTGGAAGAGAGAACTTCTCATCCAGTGATTCCCATTTCTGCCAAAGAAGAGACTGGAATCACCCAGCTTGCTGAGACGATTAAGTCCATGTTTTCAGCGGAAAGATTTCTTTTAATGATGAGGTTTATATTACCAATGCCCGCCACAAGGAGGCACTGGAGGAGGCATCCCAAAGCCTTTCCATGGTGCGAAGAAGCATCGAGGACGGCATGCCGGAGGACTTCTTTCCATTGATCTGATGGCTGCCTACGCAAGCCTTGGAAAGATTACAGGAGAGGAAGTTGGGCGAGGATCTGGTGAACGAGATCTTCAGTAAATTCTGTATGGGAAAATAATGGATGTGTAGATTATACGAGGAGATTGATCATGAAAACACTGGAAGAAAATTATGACATTGTAGTGGTTGGTGCAGGTCATGCAGGCTGTGAGGCAGCACTTGCAGGCGCAAGACTGGGGCTCGATACCATTATGTTTACAGTCAGTGCAGAGAGTATTGCACTGATGCCCTGCAATCCCAATGGGGGGCAGCTCTAAAGGGCCATCTGGTAAGAGAGCTTGATGCCCTGGGCGGTGAAATGGGAAAAAATATCGACAGAACCTTTATCCAGTCCAAAATGCTTAATTGTTCCAAGGGTCCGGCGGTACATTCCTTCGTGCTCAGGCAGATAAGCAAGCATATAGCAACGAAATGAGAAAAACACTGGAGAACCAGGAGAACCTGACTATCCGCCAGGGAGAAGTAACCAAGCTTCTTGTTGAGGATGGGAAAATCACCGGAGTGAAGACTTATTCTGGCGCAGTTTACCACTGTAAGGCGGTTATTTTGTGTACAGGAACCTATCTGAAGGCACGTTGTATTTATGGGGATGTAAGCAATTATACAGGCCCCAATGGACTTCAGGCGGCAAATTATCTGACCGATTCCCTGAAGGAGCTTGGAATCGAAATGTTCCGTTTCAAGACCGGAACACCTGCCAGAATTGCAGGAAATACCATTGATTACAGCAAAATGGAAGAGCAGTTCGGAGACAAAAGAGTCGTACCGTTCTCCTTCTCCACAGACCCGGAATCCGTACAGATCGAGCAGAAATCCTGCTGGCTGACTTATACCAATGAGACTACCCATGATATTATTCGCGCGAACCTGGATCGTTCCCCGCTGTATATTCCGGAATGATCGAAGGAACCGGTCCGCGTTATTGGCCGTCCATCGAAGATAAAGTCGTCCGTTTTGCAGATAAAAAAGACATCAGGTGTTTATCGAGCCAGAAGGCATGTACACAAATGAAATGTATATTGGCGGAATGTCCAGTTCACTGCCGGAAGATGTGCAGGAGGCAATGTACCACAGCGTACCAGGCCTGGAGCACGCCAAGATCGTGAGAAATGCTTATGCCATTGAGTATGACTGCATCAATCCGAGACAGCTGTATCCTACTCTGGAATTTAAAAAGATTAAAGGTCTTGTTCAGTGGTGGACAGTTTAATGGAAGTTCCGGATATGAGGAAGCAGCTGTCCAGGGATTTATGGCAGGTGTTAATGCAGCCATGGAAGTACTGGGAAAAGACCAGCTGATCCTGGATCGTTCCCAGGCATATATCGGCGTGCTGATCGATGATCTGGTAACCAAGGAGAATCACGAGCCGTACCGGATGATGACCAGCCGTGCGGAGTACCGTCTGCTTTTGCGTCAGGATAATGCGGACCTGAGACTTCGCAAAAAGGCTGGGAAGTAGGTCTTGTGGATGATGAAACCTATGCAAAAGTAGTGGAAAAAGAGCGCCTGATCAAAGAAGAGATCCAGCGTGTTGAGAATACAAATGTAGGTACGACAGAGGCTGTTCAGCGCCTTCTGGAACGCAAGGGAAGCACACCCTTTGAAGTCCGGAATCAGCCTTGCTGAACTGATCCGCAGACCAGAGCTTTCTTATGAGGATGTGGCTCCTATTGACAAGAATCGACCGGAGCTTGCCTGGGGTGTGCAGGAACAGGTGAATGTTAATATTAAATATGACGGTTACATCCGCCGCCAGATGAAGCAGGTAGAGCAGTTTAAGAAGCTGGAAGCTAAGAAGATTCCTGAAAATCTGGACTATGAGAAAGTAAAGAGCCTGCGCATTGAGGCGCGCCAGAAACTGGAACTTTACAGACCGGTATCCATCGGCCAGGCTTCCAGAATCTCCGGCGTTTCCCCGGCAGATATTTCGGTACTGTTAGTGTATATGGAGCAGTACGGGAAGAATCATTAATTTGGTACGTTTTAACGGATAAAAATAAAAAGCAGTTTAACGTAAGGAGACATATATGGAATACGATTTAACTCTCTTTGAGAAAGGCCTTGAAGAGCTTGGAATTGCCCTTTCCCAGGACCAGAAAAAGCAGTTTATCACCTATTATGAGTACCTTGTGGAGAAAAAATAAGGTGATGAATCTGACTGCAATTACCGAGTATGAGGAAGTAATTCTGAAGCATTTCCTGGACAGCCTTTCGATTGTAAAAGGTAAGTAATTTTGACCAGAATAAGCTTGCAGGAAAATCTGTCATTGACATTGGAACCGGCGCCGGATTCCTGGAATTCCACTGAAAATTGCCTTTCCGGAGCTGAAGATTACCCTTCTGGATTCCCTGAACAAAAGGGTAAATTTCCTGAATGAGGTAATTGAAATGCTGGGGCTTAAGAACGTAACCGCAGTCCACGGAAGAGCTGAAGACTACGCCAAACAGAAGAGCACAGGGAGAAATACGACTTCTGCGTCTCCCGCGCTGTAGCCAATTTAAGTACTCTTTCCGAGTACTGCATCCCCTTTGTAAAAGAAGGCGGAAGCTTTATTTCCTATAAATCCGGTAAAAGATCGACGAGGAACTTACCCAGGCCGAAAATGCCGTAAAAATCCTCGGCGGCAAAGTTCAGGACGTGGTAAAATTCCCACTTATGGACACTGATATGGACCGTTCTTTCGTCGTAATCAAGAAGGTAAAACCAACTGCAAAGAAGTATCCAAGGAAGGCTGGATTGCCCTCAAAGAGCCGCTGGCGTAAGTCTTAAAAAGAAGATTCCGGGCAGATTTTGCTGCCTGGAATTTTTACTTTCCAAAACACATTTCCAACACAAAATAATCACACTTTTCTCACACAATCATCTAAATTTCCTCACAGTTTGTACATAGAATTATCATAGAAAGTTGTCAGGGATACTCCTGATGCTTGCAACTTGAAGGAGGTAAAGAATCTGGTCAAACGATATGGCGACCATACGGCAGTTGACCATCTTTCTTTTTGAAATTGAGAAAGGTAAGATTTACGGCTTTCTCGGACCAAACGGTGCAGGGAAATCCACAACCATGAATATGATAACCGGATATATTGCATCCACCGAGGGAACAGTAGTAATTGATGGTCATGATATTCTGGAAGAACCTGAGGAGGCAAAAAAATGCATCGGATACTTACCCGAAATGCCGCCCCTTTATTTTGATATGACTGTCCTGGAATACATGAAATTTGTGGCAGATCTCAAGAAAATTCCCAAAAGATAAAAAAGCAAACATGATCGAAGAAGTCATGGATATGGTAAAGATTTCAGACATGAAAAACCGTCTGATCAAAAACCTTTCCAAAGGTTACAGACAGAGGGTTGGTATTGCACAGGCTGTGCTTGGATACCCGGAAGTCATTATTCTGGATGAGCCAACGGTAGGCCTTGACCCGAAACAGATCAACGAAATCCGAGAGCTGATCAAAAGGCCTGAAAAAAGAAACACACCGTAATCTTAAGCTCCCATATTCTTTCCGAAGTCAGTGCAATTTGTGATTACGTGCTGATCATTTCTCATGGAAAACTGGTAGCAAGCGATACTCCTGAGAATCTTGGAAAACTGGCAGCAGGCTCCAACAACCTGAATCTTCTTGTCAAGGGTCAGAAAGACACCATCAGAGCCGCTTTAGAGAGCGTAGAAAGCGTGAAAGAGGTTACGGTTAAGAAAGATACAAAGAGCACAGAAGAAGGCGTATACAGCGTCACAGTGGGCACAGAGGAGAATACGGATGTACGTGAAAAAGTATTCTACAGCATGGTAAATGCTGACTGTCCGATCCTTGAAATGCAGTCTAAGAAAGTATCTCTGGAGGAGATTTTCCTTGAACTTACGGAAAGTGAGAAGAAAGATAAAAATCCGGAGAAAAAGAAGACGCAGGAAAGCCGAAAAATATTTTTTAAAACCGCTGCAGATGCAGAAAACTATCTGAATGAAAAAAAAGATTCTGGGGAAAGTGAAGCAGAAGAAAACGGATCCGATGAGAAAAAAGGGGGAAGAGTAAACCATGCTTGCTATTTATAAAAGGGAGCTGAAAAGCTACCTGACTTCTATGGTTGGATATCTGTTTATGTTTTTTGTACTGCTTATTGCGGGAATTTATTTTCGGCATATCAGCTCTCAGCAGCATATCCGAAATTTGAATATACATTAAATGCTATGACCTTTGTGTTCCTGATCGCAGTGCCGATCCTGACCATGCGTGTGCTTGCTGAAGAAAGGAAACAGAAAACCGATCAGCTGCTGCTAACATCTCCGGTATCTGTGTTCGGCATTGTAATGGGAAAATATCTGGCACTTGTTACCATTTATGCAATTCCTGTTGCAGTTCTGGCAACTTATCCGCTGCTTATGTCAAAGTTCGGAACAGTAGCTTTTGGATCCGCATACACAGCGCTCCTTGGATTTTTTCCTTCTGGGAAGTGCAAATATTGCGATCGGTGTATTTATGTCAGCATTAACTGAGAGCCAGGTAATTGCAGCAGTACTTACATTTGTTTTCTTATTTGCATTTTACATGATGAATGGTATTTCATCCTTCTTTTCACAGACCGCAATGTCCACATGCGTAACATTTGGACTTCTGATCATTGCACTGAGCCTTATGATTTACAGCATGATCAAAAATGCAGTGATCTCAGGTATCATTTGTGTAGCTGGAGAGGCTGTGCTGGTGATTATTTATGTAGTAAAATCCAGCATTTTTGAGGGAGGTATCCAGAAGGTTCTTGAAGTGTTTAACTTAAGTTCACACTTTGAAAACTTTACAAACAGTATTTTTGATGTGACTGGAGTATTGTACTTTGTATCTGTAATTACAATCTGCATATTCCTTACCATGCAGACAATTTTGAAGAGACGTTGGAATTAAGGAGGTGGGAGGAAATGTTTTTAGTAAGAAAAATGATAACAATAACAACATAAACGAAGAAAATACGGAAAGTGTAGAGAAGACAGAAAACAATAACAATAGTAGCAAAAACAAAGGAAAAAGTTTAAAGATACAATTAATAAAAAGTACTTGAAAAATGGAAGCTACAGTTCTGTTATGATTGTTGTTTTCGTTGCTATCATTATTGTTATAAATATGATTGTAGGAAATCTTCCTTCTAAATACACCCAGCTTGATATCAGCTCCGAAAAACTTTATACAATCGGAGATGAAACAAAAGCAATGCTGAAGGATCTGGACAAAGATGTGATCATATATCAGATTGCCCAGAGAGGAAGTGAGGACGAAACCATCAGCAACCTGCTTCAGAGATATGCAGATGAGTCTGATCATATTACTGTAGAACAGAAGGACCCGGTGGTAAATCCGAAATTTATCAGTGAATACACAAGTGATAATTTATCATCCAACAGTCTGATTATTGTATGCGGTGACAGGAATAAAGTTGTAAATTATAACAATATTTACGAATCATCCCTTGATTACAACACATACAGTTATAAGACAACAGGGTTCGATGGAGAAGGACAGATTACAAGTGCCATTGCATATGTAACCAGCGAGAACCTGCCGGTGATGTATACATTAGAGGGACATGGAGAGCAGGATCTGGATTCCACAGTGAAGGAAGACATTGAGAAAGCCAACATGGAGATTAAGTCCCTGAATCTGCTTACAGAGGGAAGCGTTCCAGAGGATGCGAGCTGTCTGTTGATTGATGCGCCTACAACCGATATCTCAGAAGATGAGAAAACAGCGCTGATCGAGTATCTTGAAAATGGCGGAAAGGCGATGATTTTCTCTGATTACACCGGACAGGAAATGCCGAATTTTGACGCTGTACTTGAAAATTATGGTGTAAATCGAGTAGATGGCCTGGTGTTTGAGGGAGATTCCCAGCACTATGCGGCACAGATGCCATATTATCTGGTACCTACCATAAATAGTACAGACATTACTTCTGATCTTGTTTCTTCTGGATATTATATTCTTATGCCATACGCACAGGGAATTCAGAAATCAGAAGATGTAAGAGATACTGTAACGATTGAAAGTCTTCTCACAACCTCTGATAGTGCTTATTCAAAGACGGATGTGAACAGCGGAACTCTTTGAAAAAGAAGATGGAGATGTTGATGGTCCGTTTGATCTGGGTGTAAGCATTACAGAGACTGTTGATACTGATAAAGAAACGCACATTATTTATTATTCAACATCAAATTTACTTCAGAGCCAGGTGAACCAGATGGTTTCCGGTGGAAATGAGAAACTTGGTAATGGCTTCCTTTAAGTGCTCTTGTTGACACGGAGGACAGCACAACAGTCTCTATCCCGTCCAAGAGCCTGGAAGTATCTTATCTGACTTTGACAGCATATGATGCAAGCTTCTGGAAGATCTGTGTGATTGGTTTGATTCCGGGAGCATTCCTGTTAGTTGGATTTATGATCTGGTTAAAGAGGAGAAAAGCCTGATGAAAAAAAAATCTGTAAATCTTATTACAGCAGTGGGCGTTTTGGTTGTTCTCAGCGGAGCTTACGTAGGTGTAAAACCTACGTGGCGAAGCAGGATGCCGAAGAGGCAGAAGCCGATGAGGAGGAATCTCAGGAGATTATTTCTATTGCGTCCGATGATGTAAAATCTGTTAAATTT
>VOFC01005294.1_pt1 | contig 41206 bp, 94 predicted proteins | sample 5384161 | NCBI WGS metagenome assembly VOFC01 (sample SAMN12384722, study PRJNA508395) | human gut metagenome | isolation source: healthy gut B | host: Homo sapiens
CCTAAGGTAGTTATCATTCCAAGCTATAATTCTTGGTGCGACGATATTAGCGGGAACCAAGCGGCTAACCAAGCAGGAGGTGCCCCAGTTATCGTAAATATGGATATGGCACCGACGGAATACCATACCGGTAATTACCCATCGTATTTCATTGACTTCGGTGGCCACACAGGTGGATCATACGTCAAAAAAAAGTTCAGATGGGAAAACTTTTAACTTGGTATGGATTGGGAAGTGCTTCGGATCAAAATAATGAATCCAGGATTATTTACAGATGGATTGCTATCGGGTAACCCTTTTCCTTTTCACCAAAGGTGGTCTTCCTTTCTAATGATATTGCATGGGCTGAAGATAAACGTCCTGGTGCCACGTCTACTATCTTCGCTGGAGGCCTCCCATCGATAATTCTTATGGATATAGTGCCAGTGGAATACAACACGTACTGAGAACCGTCATCATAAATAATACAGATTCCAGATACTATTCATATGTGAAGAAGGATTTGGCCGGACGATCTATTTCGTGGTACAACGAAGATGATCCGGATGGTCAACAGAACTATGTGAATATGACTTATCATTGGATGGCTATCGGCTAACCCTTCGATTTTGCACCTAGAATAGTTCTTTGTTGTCATATTCTAATGCTGCTCTATCCGGAACATTTATATGGCCTCCATTTATATATATGGAGAAACAATAGTTACTTGCTATCAAACGACAGGAGGACAAATTGAATCTGGCGACACAGATGTCTATTTGTCATTTGATGACAATAAAATCGAATGGTATACAAGTAATGTAAACACGCAAAGGGAATAGAAGCAACTTTAATTATTTTAATGCGCTATCGGATAACCGTTCCTTTTTTGTACCAAAGTTCGTTGCGGTAAGCGATACCTCAGGAGGATCCACTGCTTCTTATTCCACTACTATCCTTTGGTTTGGGCAAATCGGTAATTATGAGGAGCTGGAGTTCTCTCTGTCCGACACCACTTTGTCGTGGTACAAATGGTATGGGGAGTAATCCCGGAGATCAATTGAATGCAGATGGCACTACGTATCGCTACTGGGCAATTGGTTAACCCATCGCGGTCCAAAAGTAGGTAATCCCGGAGCCATTATTTTGCTCATACTGGTCTTGCGTATGATACCAAGACCAAGTTTTCCCATCTGCACTTTTCATGCCGAAGCATGAATTCCCCCGGTTAAGGGACCAACCCACATCCACTTTGAAAACTCGTTGAAAGCCTGTCGCCATATTCGATGAACATATCAATCAAGATCTGTTGACCCACCATTTGGACATTTTGTAGGTTGCTGGTGATCCAAACGAATTTAGGCGAAAAAGGGAACGTTAAACTGCACGGATTCGAGGCCCCATAGGTCCCCCGTTCCCTCGTAGCTCCCCGTGGCAATCCGCACCTGCTCGCTCTGCAAGTCGCCAATATCATCCAGGGCAGCCTTCACCTTCTCGTCAATCTTATCCCAGTTGTCGTTCATCATCGTCTTGATGTTGAAGAAGTCGTTCCCATCCGCGATGGGGTCTTTCTTATACAGGTTCAGGTTCGGGGTATAACTGGCCATTTCACGTGCCTCCTTCGGTCATTTTTGGAAATTTTCTGCTGTTCCATCTGCGTCAGGCTCATGGCCTGCACATCCGACACGGAGAGGTAGCGCTCCTCCACCGTGACCGCGATCAGGATCTGTCCTCCGGCGTAGACGGTCTGGGGCGTCACCTGCCGCCGCCGTGATGCTGGGGATCATCTCACACCACCCGGATGGGGATGCTCCGCCGGATGATCTCCGTCCCCAGGCCGAACTGATAGGTCAGGCGGTAATCCCCACGGCTCTCCGGCTGGATCTCTGCCGTCAGCTGCCACCGTGCCCCGTCGGGGACAGCCTCGCAGGTGCCGGTTTCCGGCGTCTCCTGGGCCTTGAGAGTTCCCAGGTGGGCTGCACGGGCTCAAAAGGACGCCCGTCCTCCATCCAGAGGACCAGGGTCACCCGCCGCCGCTCTCCCAGCTCCATGATCCGCTCTTTCATCCGCAGCACCTCACAAATCCCATAATTTTGGCCCGCAGGGGGTCCGCTGCGGGAGCGGCGCGCACCGGGTCCTCTCCGGCCGCCGCCGCAAGGGGGTCCGCCCCCCAGCATCCTGGCCACGGTGTCATAGTCGCACAGGCTTCCGATGGCCAGGATCTCCACCTGGCAAAGACAGCCCCGCCGGGTCAAAGGCCAGCCGGATGGTGGCCAGGTAGCCCACATTCCCGCCAGGTCTTCCGCCCACAGCTGCAGGGAGTAGGCCCCCCCGTAGGGGAGGCCGGCACCCAGCAGGTCCACCGGCCATCCTCCGTCGGGGAAAAGAGCACGTCCTGCCCCTGGCAGGTCCCCCACAGCCGGGCAACCATCAGTCGCTCACCGTCACGGTGATCACGTAGGTCTGGCCGGCGTCCACCGGGTTGGGGGCCAGGGTCACCGCCGTGATGGCCGGGGGTACGGTATCCACCGTCACGTTGCGGGTCACCGTAGTGCTCTTCCCCGCCGCGTCGGTGGCCGTCACCGTAATGGCGTTGGCCCCTCGCTCAGGGTCACCTGGGCCTGGAAGTTGCCTTCGCCGTCCACCGTGGCCGCCACCGGTTCGCCGCGCCCACCTGGACCTTCACCGTCACCGGGGAAGATGCCTCGTCGTTGGTGATACCCTGGACCGTGAGGGCGCCCTGGTTGGTCACCAGGCCCTCCGCCGGCGCCGTCACGTTCAGGGGGGGGGGCACGGTGTCCACCGTCACAGCCACCGTGGCTGCGTCCGCCGCGTTGCCGTCGTGGTCCGAGACAGTGAAGCGGAAGGTGTGGGGGCCCGTCTCCCCAGCGCCGTGGCAGGGGTGTAGGAACAGGTATAGCCCCCTCCGTGGCCTCTGTCTGGATGCCATCGGTAGTGGCCGCCCCGCCGTCCACCGAGATCTGGATGGTGTCCGGGTCGATGCCAGAGCCGTCGTCCAGCACCGTCCACGTGATGGTAGGCTGGCTCGAGGGGATGTAAGCCCCGTTGGTGGGGTAGGTCACCGAGATGGTGGGTTTGGTCTTCTCCAGCACCCGCAGCCCCAGGCCGGGGAACTGGGTGACGGTGGCCTGGGCGGTGTTCCCCGCCAGGTCCTTGGCCTCCACCGTGCCGTGGTACTTGTGGTCCTCAGCCGCGCCCCAGCTGGATTCTGCCGGGGCCGTGATGGTGGCCTTGTACTGCCCCCGTGGCCCCGTCCAGGGTCAGGTCATAGGTCTGCCCGTTCAGGGTGAATTTCACCGATTGCAATGCCATAGGTTAACCTCCCGCGAATTTATTCATCACCGTAGCGTCCATCTCTGTGAGGGTCATCACCTCATGGACTTCCTTGATCAGCAGATACCGGTACAGGTACTCCAGGATCAGGTGGGCCGGCACATGCCGCTCCAGGGCCGCCTTCAGGTCGTTGATCCCCGCCGGGATCCCTGCCGGGCCCTGGAAGTTCAGGTGCACCACCCCGGGGTCATAGGTAGCGATCACACCCCCGTCCTTCCAGCTGTCGCAGATGGCCTGGATGGAGGCCAGGCTGGGGGTCTGGGCCGCCTGCCAAGCCGCCTGGATGGCCGCCCGGCGGTCGTCCAGGCTCTTGGTTTCGTCGCTTTCCAGCCCCAGCGCCCACTCATAGTACCGCACCTGCTCCAGGTTGAGTTTGGAGAAGTCGATGAAGTTGTACACCGCTAGGATGCGCTCCGCCATGGTATCTAGGCTGGCCCCCGCCGCCAGGAAGATCTCCTGGACCCAGGGTCCTCCTGCAAAGCATCCAGTGGATTTGCCGCAGGGCCCATTCTTTGACCGTCATGTGGTGAGAGACACCTCCCCCAGCACCGGCACCTGCCGGTCCGTCAGGGGGGATGTTGACGCTCCCGCCGTTCACCTGCAGGCCGCTCTGGTCCAGCACCCCTCCGTGCTGCTCACCACGCTGGAGAGTTGGGCGTAGCTCACGTAGGTGGTGCCCTCCGCGAAGGCGATCTCCCGCAGGTACTCCGTGAGATTGGTCTTCACCGCTTCCGTCACAGTCCCCAGGTCGGCCTCCTCTGCCAGCACGATGGTGGCGGAAGCCGAGATGGCCCACCTCTGCGGCGGTGGTCACCGTGGCCACCGCCCCGATGGGGCCTCGCCGGCGCCGTCCCCGTTGTTGTTTGGGTCGATGAGTTCCTGTACCTGGGAGATCAGGCTACTATCCGCAGCCTCCATGGTAGCGTCCACGATGCACACCTCCACGGTGTTGGCCCCCAGGGCCTGGGGAAAAATCCGCACCCGCCCCACGCCGGGCACCGACAGGGCCCAGGCGATGTAGGCCTGCTGGTTGCCGCCGTTGTTGGGGTTGCGAAGGTCGTTGTAGTAGCGCTCCCGGAGTTCGTCGTCGCTCTCCTCATCGTACCCGCCGGTGGCCGGCGCGTCGTTGGTCACCGCGGCGATGCCGGCAATGGCCACCGGCATATAGGTGATGGTGCCCGCCTCCACGTTGCCGCTCTCCCCCGCCAGATAGGCCCGTACCGGGAAGGTGTCCCCCTCGGTGTAGGACCCGTCCGTGGTGGCGTAGAACTCCACCCCGGAGGCGGTGGAAAACAGGGCCCCGGCCTGAATCGTCCCTGCTCCCCCGTCACCACCCGCAGGGTGGCGGTGGCATAGGTGGCATACCGCCGGGAGAGCCCCCGGTGCTGGAAGATAAACAAGTCCAGCTCCTGGCCGGTGAGGTTTTCCACGTTGAGGCGGCGCTCTGCCACCTCCACGTCACCGTCCAGGGACAGCACCGCCAGGGCAAACGCCCGGGTGAAGTCATAGGCTGGGAAGCCCAAGGTCTTCTGGTACCGGTCGTGGATGGCGTTGAGCATGTCCTCATGGATCTGCTCCAGCTCAAGGGACATAGGTGATCACCTCCGTGCTCTCTCCAGAGGGGTCCTCCAATGTGAGGTCCCCGGTGATGGTTCCGTCTCGGTTCCATTCCAGCTTCCCAATCTCCTGGATGGCAGCGCAGTACCCTGCGCTGTCCAACAGCCGCCGCCGCAGCTCCGGAGAGGAGGAACCCGTTGGGCGCCTTGTACCCGATGAGGTCCTGGAGCAGCGCCCCGAAGTCCACCGGGTAGATGGCGTACCGCCGCGCTTGGTCCGCGGCACCTGCTGGAGCCATGCCTGCACCGCCTCGGTGCCTGTCACCTCCACCGGGGAGCCGCTCTCCATGTAGTACCGGTGGTTGGCCCAGTCGAAAAGAAAGGTCACCCCCATCTCCCGGGGATCCCGTGGGGGTCCGCCGCCATGGTGGCGGTCCCAGTGTGTCAAACAACATGTTGTGCCACCCCCGCGATCAGGATCTGTTGGCCTCCGGCCTGCCGGTCAAAAAGGGTGCCCCAGCAGGGCCACCGTCTCCCCCGCGCAGTAGGGGGTGCCGTCTGCCTTGGGGATCTGCGGCAGCCGGTCTGACCGCAGCATGATGGCCCCTCAAAGCAGGAGATGATGGTGGGACCTTCGTAGATGATGGTCCCATCTGGCAGCCGTTTTGGCACCGGGGACAGCACGTCGCCGGTAAAATAGGCGTAATTCTGCGGGTTGTCCCGCTTTTTGAATTCTTTTCGCGATCTGGTGTTCCCAGCCCATCACTCTGCCCTCCTCATGGTCATGGTCATCATGTGGGGCGGGCCCAGATCATGGGTCACCGCCTCCACCCAAAACTCGCCCCGGATCTCCGCCAGGTCCACCATCATCCGCACCCCCGGCGCAAACCCGGTCCGACCGTAGGTGGTCAGGGAGAACTCTTCTGTCACTTGATTCTTGCTCAGCAACGTGCTCTTGGCTTTGGCCGCCGCCGTCACGCTGTCCTGGTCGGAGTAGGTCTCCAGTGCTGTCCGCCGGCCATACCGCTGGATGGAGGCTTCGTCCTCCTCCTCCGCCTGCACGCTCACGGCCGCTGTCCATGTCGCTGTAGACGATCACGTGGTTGCGCAGGTCGGCGATGTCCCAGCTCACCTGAGGGTCCCCGGTTCGTCCATCACGTCAAAGGCCGCCAGGTTGCTCTCCTGCCGGCAGTAGGCCCGCAGGCAGGTCTCCGCAAAGGATCGGATCACAGGGTCCCCCCATTATTCGGGGGAAATAAGGCACCCGTTCTCCGCCGTCACCGTCTCCAGGACGTTCTGGAGGATGGTGGCCGCGTTCTGCTTCTCCAGGGAGTACACGCTGCTCACCAGGTCCGGGCAGGAAACCTTCTGGATCCCGATCTTCGCCGCGATCTGCTCAATGGCCGTCTTGGCCGCCACGTTGTCAAACTGGAGGATGATGTCGTTGGTGGTCAGCGGCCGCCCGCCGTCCTGGCAGGTGATGGTCATGCTCTCCCGGTAGGAGCCGCTCACCTCTTTGCACCTGGCCGAAGAACACGCACTCCCCAGCGCTGGTGTTCACACAGCTCACCAGGTCCCCCGGCTGGATCTCCAGAGGGGGAAGTACTTCTCCCCGTGGCCTGCGGCACCTGGAAGGAAAACTCCCGTGCACACGCTGGCGCTGTCGTCGGTCAGCGTGGGGGGCCGTCACCCGGTCAGAGATGTCCCGCACCCGCCCCGTGGCGTAGCTCTGCCACTGGATGGCGTACCGGTCCGGGAGCTTGCCCATGCTGTCCTGCTCATAGACGGTGTAGACCTTCTCTGTCTGGGGGATGTGGATCACCGTGGGCTCCATGGTAGTGCCGCCGGCGGCATCGATCCCGCCGCTGGACACGGCCTCTCCTGCTCCGGTGGGCTTGGCGCCGCCGTTCCACCCCCCATCCCCTGCCAGGCATACCCGCAGGCGATGATGGAGTCCACGCTCATCTGCTTTACGGTCGAGAATGCGTGGATCACCTGGTTGTTGCCGATGTACAGGCCCACATGGCCATACTGGGGGCCGTGGGGCTGTCGAAGTACACCGCCGCCCCCACCGGGATGTTCCGGCTGGTGCTCACCCGCCACAGGGCCCGGGCCACCTTGGCGCGCTGGCCGACTTTCGGGGCATCCCCGCCCCGTAGGCGTAGCAGTCCGCCACGAAGGCCTGGCACCGGCCGCTGTACTTGGTGGTGCCCAGCTTGCTCCTGGCCCAGGCAATGGCCTGCTCCACTTGCGTTGCCATCCTGCCACCCCCTTAACTGCCATAGGGGGACGGCAGGGAGTAGTCCCAGCGCGTCCCGCCCCGGTAGGCGTTGCGGAAATAGTTGTGCTGCCCGTCCCCGGCATACCAGCAATAGTCCTTTGGGAGGACCCGGCCCACGTTGCTCTGGCCCGCGTGCTCCCGGCTCCACCGGTCCAGCACATCCGTAGCCAGGGCCACCAGGTCATAGCCGTAGTCGCTGGTAGTGGGGGCCCCGGGGGGTGTAGGCAAACTGGGCCTTCTGGGTCAGCACCCCGGCGATGGTGTCCCGGAACCCCGCCTTGCTCCCGGCGTCCACCCGGTTCAGGGCGGTCCAGCCGATGCAGGCGATCTCCGTCTTGCTGGCGATCCCCCGGGCCTCGTTGTACATGGTCTTGGCGATCATGGTGGCGTCTGTCTGGGTGTATCGCTTGGTGTAGCTCCCACCCTCGGAAGTTCCGGTGTTCTCCTCCTCCTGCCGGTCGGTCTCCACAATCTCCCCCGCTGGGCTCTCCGGCATGGCGATGGCGTCCAGGTCCGGGGCGTTGGCAAATCGATACTCTGTACACTGGAGGGTGTAGGCCACGTCCCCCGCCTGGTCCCGGCCGTACTCGAAGCTGTCCACCGTCACCGGGAGGTTAAACAGCTCCGTCCCGTCGTTGTCCAGGTGAATGGCCGGAAGGGGATCCGCCGCTCTCGCACCGCCTCGATAGTCCGCACATAGGCCCACCCATCGCTGGAGGAACCCGGCCGCATCCAGGGTACTTCTTGGTGGGGAAGATGCTGGACAGCTCGAAGGACGCCAGGCGCATGGTCCCAATGGCCTGCGGCTCATGGTTGATGCCGTCAAACTTCGCATTGTCCTGCCCCCGGGACAGGGGAATCCCTCGTTGGGCACCACCGGGAAGGTCATGACCTCCTCGTTGTTGTTGTAGCTCAGAATGAAGTCCATGTGCACCTCACAGTTTCCTGGGCAAAATCCGATCTGTGTTTTCCACGGACATGCGCCGAGGAAAACACTCCTATCGGCAGATGTAGTGTGCGGCCATGGCCGTGCGCGGAATCTGCCGAAGGGAGGGGTCCAAAAGGGGAACCATGATCCAGCCCGAAGGGTGGGCATGGTGCCCTTTTTCTGGGTTATACCACCCCTGGGCCGCCAGGATCTTCTTGGCGATGTAGTCTCCCCGTCTGCTCCATGTACTGCCGGTTGCCGATCACGTTCCCCTGGATGGTGAGGTTCACCACGATGGAGGGGCGCCCTGCTGGGCCTTCTTGGCCACGTCGTGGGGGATGATCCGGGTGCCGTTGGGCAGGTCCACGATCTCACCCCGGCCGCCCTCGTTGATCCGGGTGGGACCGCCCTTGAAATAGGGCGTGCCCGTGGCGTGGCCGCCGGTGTCGCCGAAGCCGAAGAACCCCTTGATCTTGTCGGGGATGGACTTGATCCCGTCCACGATCCCGCCGATCTTGTCCCCGAACCAGTCAAACACGCCGGAGACCTTCTCCTTGACCCAGTTGAAGGCCCCCACAATGCCGTCCTTGATCTCCCGTGGCCAGCTGCACCACCGCGTCTTTCAGTGTGGTCACAAAACCCCACAATGGCCTCGATCACCGTCTGGGCCACTTCTTTGACCTTGTCCCAGTTGGCGATCAGCAGGGCAATCACCGTGATCACCGCGCCGATGGCAATGGCAATGGCGCCAAAGGGGTTGGGCTGCCATCACGGCGTTCAGGATCCCGCCGGCCGTAGCCGCCCCACGGATCACCGTAATCAGCGAAGAGAAGATGGGCACGATGGTGGAGATGATGTTGAAGGCCGCAAAGCCGCCCACGACACCGGCAAAACCGGGATCAGCCAGTTGGCGTTCTGGATGAAGAAGGAAATGGCGTTCCCGATGGTCTCGAAGGCCACCTTTCCCACCCGCATGACGGTGTCAAAGGCGTTTGAAATGGTGTCCCGGTTGTTAGAGATCCACTCGTCCAGCCGGGTCACCAGGTTCAGGGCCGCCTCTTGGATCTGGGGCATGTGCTGGATCAGCAGGTCCGCCAGCTGCCCCTTTACGCTCATCAGCTTCTCGCCGATCAGGTCCGTGGCCCGCCCGATGAGGTTCTGGGCGGTGGCCACCTTGCCGGCGTCCGTCTGGGCCAGGGCCTTGTTCACCCCGCCCACGTTCTGCTCCAGCACCTTGGCCAGGGTGGCGGCCTTTTGCTCCTCGGTACCGGTCTTCAGCACCTGGGCCTGGTAGTCGGACATGATGATGCCCGCCCGGGACAGGGCACTGGTCTGGCCGTTCATGACCTTTCCGATCATGTTGCCGATGCTCACCGCGTCGGACTGGGTGGCGTTCAGGCCCTTCTGCTGGGCGATCAGGTCCGCCATGCCGGGGGCCAGCTTTTCCAGGGTCTTCTGGCTTAGCTGGAAGGTGGCCAGCTGCTGCAGCCCGGCCACCGACACGTCCCCGGCCACCACGCCGTTCTCTTCCATCTGGTCCGTGAGGGCCACCAATTCATCCTTGGCCCGCCGGGCGGCATCTGCCCCCTGGGACATGATGCTGGGCACGTTCCCCAGGACAGCCTCCAGCTTGGTCTCCGCCTCTTCCGCGGCGTTGAACCCTGCGATGGCCTCGTTGGCAAAGTTCACCACCCCCGCCACCGAGAGGGCCCCGCCCAGGGGTGGCCAGCACCCCCCGCGGCCCGCCCGGCGGTGGACATCACCCGCTTGAACACGTTGTTGGCGTTTTTGCCCCAGTTGTTGATGGTCTTGGTGGCGGCGTTGATCTGCTTCTGCTGGGCCCGGATCTCCCTTGGTGGTTCCCTTGAGCTTGGGGTAAACTGGTCCTTGAGGCTCAGCAGGATGTTGATATTTTTTACTAGCCATTCAGGGCATCCACCTCCAACTCCCAGGCCGCCAGCAGGAACATCCGCTCCAGGAAAGTCATCCCCAGCAGTTCCTCCAGGCTGTGCCCACGGTTGAGATAGTGGGCGATCACGGCCAGATCCGCGTCGCCCTTGATCAGTTTTTACCGCGTCCTTAATTCCCGTGACGTCCGCCAGGCCGTACATGTCCAGGATGGCCGCCACGATCCGGTTGATCTCCATCATGTTGTCCCCAGAACGGCGCACACGATGTCCGTAGGCGCCGCCACCTCATAGGCCGCCTGCAGCTTCGTGTTCCGCAAAGCATGGGGCAGCAGGCGTAGATCAGATCCACGTTGAAGGCCAGGTTGGCCGACATGGAGGTGTCCCCCAGGTCGTCCATCATGCTGGCGATCCGGGTCAGGGGGATTTTTTCCAGCTGCAGGGCGCCCCCCAGGGAGGGCACCTCCACCTGGCGGATTTCATATTTTTCCTGTTTCCGCTGCTCCGCCTTGGCCATTAGGGCCTCCAGCGTCAGCCGTTTACTGTTGTCCATGGTATATGCCTCCTATCACTCGATCAGGTCCAGGTACTGGAAAGATCCCGCTGTAAAAGGGACTTCCTCTTCCAGGATGGTCCTGTTTTCAAACTGGGACAGGGTGATCTCATCCAGCTTCACGTCATACAGGGCCACCCGTTCTGCCCCATACCCCGTGGGGTCATCCAGGGCAGAGACAATGGTGATGTCCGGCAGCTCCCCGTTCATGATGCCGGCGTGGTATTTTGCGCCGATGGTGCTGTCATACTTATGCAGGGTCAGGGTCCCAGCGATGCTGTACCCCATGTACCGCTTTTTTCTGGCCGAAATCGCCATTGACGTCCATGTCCTCATAGTCAATGGTGGCCTTAGCCTCGAACGATTTCACATTGGCCATCCGCTCCCCGTCCAGCCAGACCTTGCCGAAGGTCCCGCGGATGACTTTGTTGTGGTCAAATGGTCGCATACTGCTCCCCCTTTCAGGCCATGGTGAAGATCATGTACAGGTCCTCCATGGCGTCCAGGATGTGGGCCTGGGCCCGCACGAACACCGAAGACCGGAACGTCTTCTTTTTCACTTGGGCGTCGCTCAGGGCCGAGGTGTCCGTCCCAATGCCCTCCCATGCCTCCCGCATAGCGTCCACGTCGATCTCCACCGTGATGGGGTCGTCCCGGGAGATCACGTCCTGCCTCGCTCAGGCTGGTGAGATAGGCCAGGATGTCGGCCACAAACAGCGCCTGGTTGTCCGCGGTGTTCTTCCGCTTGCCCAGGTAATAGGCCTTGAAGGTACGGATGATGTCCTCCTGGATCAGGTCCATGGCCTCTACCACCGCGATCTTCTTCATGTCCTCAGTCAGGTCCCCCGTGATGGTCTGCAGGGTGTTCACCCCCCGGGCGATCCGCACTGCGTCGTCGTCGGCAAACAGCACCAGGTCGCCCCCGTCGATGGAGGCATCCACATCCTCCACCGGCTCTGCGCTGGCCAGGTCCTCCAGGGCCTTGTAGGTCACGCTCTCATCCATGGGGCAGGCAGCCAGCACACCGCCCAGCCTGGGCAAGTACAGGGCCATGGCCGTGCTGGAGGCCTCGCCCCGGATGGTCACCGCCGTGTTGGCCACGTTCACCACGTGGATGTCGTCCGCGCTCTCCTGGCCGGTCACCAGGGCCTTCACCTTCCGGATCCGCCGGTTGGTGTTCACCCCTTGACGTAGGCTACCGCCCCAGCCTGGAACGCGGTAGGCACCGCGCACAGCCAGTTGGGGGACAACTTGTCCAGGATGGCCTTGGCATCGTCCATGGTCTTCGTGGTTCCGATCCGCACCACAATCACCTGGTAGGGTCCTGCCAAAAAGGCCCGGGAGATGGCGGCGTAGTTCTCCGCCGTGTACTCTTCCTCCGTCACCTCATCCAGGGTGGCGTAAGTCTTGTAGTCAAAGGTGGTCACCGTGTCGTCCTGGACGATCACCGCCAGGATCCCGCGGATGGACCGGTTCACTGCCGTGGAGGCCAATTTCTTGAACTCCACGCTGATCACAGGTAAACCCATACGGTTACTCCTTTCCGTTCAAAATCAGCTCTTCCATGGTCTCTGCGTCGGCGTCCGCCGGCGGCAGGACCTGGAAGTTCTCCAGGGTGAGGGAGGCGATCAGCACCATGTCCTCCCGCCGGAGGTCAAAGTTCACGTCCTCTGGATACAGGACAAACAGGTCCCGCACCGGGATGGGCTGCTCCAGGGCCTCCGTCAGCTTCACCTGCCACTCCAGCAGTTCCAGCCAGCCGGACCGGGTCTGGGTGGCGAACCGGATCACGTCCATGGTGTAGGTGTCGTGCCGCAGCCTGCCCTCCACCGCCGTGTCCAGGGCGCCCGGCTGAATGTAGGTGCAGGGCCGGTCAAACCCCTCCGTGATATCTTTCGTGGTGGGCGGCTCCCCCCAAAGAGCCCCTCGATCCAGTCCGACAGGGCCCGGATGGTGTCGATGATGGTGATCACTCAGCCCAGCCCCTTTCGCGGCAGCTCATCCACAAAAGCCTCTGCCGCCTGGGGGGAATTCCTTCCCCCATCTCCCCGGCCGTCTTGTCCAGGGGGTGCTTCCTGGGATCCACTTCTCCCGGGTGCCCTCGATGAACACGGGCTCCCGTTCCCCGGCACCATCTGCACCGGGGAGCCCCTTTGGGATCTTCCCTGGCTCCCGCTGCCCGCCCGGGTCTTGATGTTGGAGTGGCCGTACTCGATGAGGTGGGCGTGGGGTGCGGTGTTCATGATGCGGATCTGGTAGTTGCCCTTGTACTTGGTGGCCTTCCCCGCTGGATCCCCCAAAGCAGGTTCCCTGTCCGCTTTTTCGTCACTGCCCGGGTGTTGGCCCGCAGGCGTTTCCGCCCCTCGTTGCCCTGTTTCTGGATGAACTGCTTGGCCTCTTTGGGAAACTGTTTCTGGGCCAGGTCCACCAAATCCCGGGTAAATTCGTCCAGTTCGTGGAGGTCAAACCCGTTCTGTACTGCCATTGGCTCTCACCTCGCAAAAGAGTTCCAACGTCTCATGCCGGAGATAGGGGTCCAGGATATACAGGATGTCGTAGGTCTCCCCCTCGATCTCCAGCCACATGTCCGCCGTGATCCCCTTCCGGTACCGGATGGTCACCTTGTGGGTGGTCCGGGACAGCTGGGTCTCCGCCGGCCGGCCGGAGAGCAGGGACCCCGTCTGGGGCGTCACGGCGCACCACACTGTGGCCACCCGCTCCCGGCTCCACCGGGTACTGGCCCAAAGCGTCTTTCTCGCAGCCCTGGGCCATCCGGCGGATCACCGCCCGGTGGCGCAGGTCAGAGGCTGGATTGATCCGGTATGCCATCGTCTGCCTCCTCCAGGATCCGTGCAGCCTCCGCCCGCAGTTTCAGCCGCACAATGGCGTTGTCCAGCCCCGGGATGCGGGACTGGGTGCCGGTCTCGGTGCGGCCCCGGTGGTCGTAGTAGTCCAGCACCAGGGCCTTCACCGCCAAGTCATAGAGAGGGTCCGGCTCCTCCGGGGCGGCCCCCCCTCCAGGTACTCTGGCCGCCGCGTCCATCAGGGACAGCAGGAGGTCGTCCTCCCCGTCCCCGTCAATCCGGCAGTAGATTTTACGGCCTCCAGGTCGACCGCCATGGGCTCAGCCGCCGCTCTTGGCCAGGGTGGCGATGCAGAACCCGTCCTTGGCGATCAGGTTGCCGCCCACCATCACATCCCCCAGGATGGTGTTCATCCGTTCCACCGCCTTTACGCTCTCGTCAATGCGGATGGAGTAGGGGCCGAACAGACCCAGGATGTAGTTCATGGGGCTGCCGTACAGCATGGTCTGGATGTCAGCGGAGCCGGCAGTGGAGCCGCTCAGGGCGGTCAGGGCCGAGCCGATGGTGTAGGGCACGATGAGGCCGCCGTCGGTGATCCGGCCGGTGTTGGCGTTGCCGGGGTCGGGGGATGATCTTGTACAGGGCGTGGTTGTCGCCGTCCCGCAGCTTGCCGATAGCCGCCAAGTCTGCCTTGTTCAGGAACAGCCGGGCGTTGCCGCCGATCTCTTCGTCGTAGCCGTAGGCAAACACGATGTCCTCCAGGATGCCGGCGGCGATGGCGGTGACGCTCACGGTCTTGTACAGCTTGGTGCCGGAGACATCCACGGCGGTCTTGATGCCGTACATGTCGTTGTTGGAGGCCTGGCCGTCTCCGTTGTAGATCATGGCGGACACCTTCCGCCGCAGGGCCCTGCATGGCGATGGAGCGGATCTTCTCCTCATAGGCCACCGGGGTCAGCCGGAGAGGTTCCGGTCCACGAAGCTGGTGACGCTCACCTCGCGGGGGGCGATCTTCACCGCCCCGAAGGTGGGGTCGCTGGCGGTGCGGGCGGTGCCGGCGGCGGTGGCCACATCGGCGCCCTGGGCCTCCATGTCCGCCAGCAGGAGGGGTTCCCTGGATGCTCTGGCAGCCAGTGAGGTCCTGCACATACACCTGGTCGATGATGGAGGAAACGGGGCTCACGTTCTCATGGATGGTGGTCCCGATCCGGTCGGGCTTCAGCAGGGTGCCGGTGGCCAGGGTGGTGGAATCCCGCAGGTTCAGCCCCAGGGCGTCCGCCACCTCCCGGGCGGAGAAGGTCACCTGGCCGCCGCCCGCGCAGGGCCTCGGCCCGCTCCTCTGCCAGGTCCCGGGCCTCCCGGTCCATGGCGGGGCGCTCACCCCGGCGAACTTCTCCTCCTGGGCCATCAGGGCGCGGTATCCCTCGATCTCAGGGTTGATGGCGGCGGCCTGGTTGGTCAGGTCAATGCCCCGCTCCACGTTGCCCTCGGAGAAGGCGGCGTCCGCCTGCTGGATCAGGTCGCCGCGGCGGTTCATGGCGTCCAGATACTTCTGTCTGGTGGTGTCTCTCATGTCTGGTGCTCCTTTCAGAATCGCATTTTTTTTCAAGTGCAAGGCGTGCCACGGCAGCCTGGAACTTGCTCTCCTTGTTGTCCGGGGGCGTCTCCTCCGGCGCGGCCTCGGATACCTTTGGGCCTCTCGCAGGGGCCTTTCCGGCCTCCACCAGGCGGTCGTACTCCGCCCGCGCGCGCCGCCGGGGAGGGCATGGGCTGGGCCCCCATGGACCGGATCCCATGGCTCACGCCCCCGGCGCAGTTCAGGATGGTGTTGGGGTCGATGAGCTCCTCCCCAGGATGTGATCCACCAGGCCAAAGTCCTTGGCCTCCGGGGCGTGAGCCAGGTGGAGGTGCGCATCATCCGTTTCAGCTCATCCCGGGTGGTCCGGGCCCCGCACTTCATCGCATAGGCGTTGAGGATGCTCTCCGTGGTGGTGTCCAGCACGTCGATGCTCTTCAGGTGGTCGTACCGGTCCCCGTCGGTGGACACCATCGGCAGATGGATCATCACCTGGGCCACCGGGGAGGCCACCACCTCCCGGCACCCCAGCATCAGCACGGAGGCCGCAGAGGCGCCAGGGACTGCACCTCTGCCACCGTGTGCCGCGGGGAGCCCATCAGCACGGTGTACATCTCAAACCCGGCATACACCGAGCCCCCGCCGGAGTTGATCTCCAGGATCAGGTCCTCCCCCCCTCCGGCAGCTCCTCCAGGGCATCCCGCACCATCTGGGGGAGAATGCCGGCAGGTCGAAGAAGCTGTACAGCCACAGGTCCTCGTCCTTCACCACGTGTCCGTTAAGTTGTTTCCGCATTTTGGCCACCGCCTCCGTTCTTTTGCGTACTCAGTTCCTTCCAGTCCTCCAGGGGACGGAATCCAGCTTTGCCTTCCGGGCGTCGCCTCCCGGCACATCCGGGAGGTCCTCATGGGCGCGGACATCGTTCACACTGTATACCCCGATGTCCGTCATCGTCCGGTACCAGTTGCCCCGGCTGGCGAAGTCGCCCCGGAGCTCCACCATCATGTTCATGTGCAGTTCCATCCCCTGTCGGCGCTGGGCCCGGCAAAAGCAGGACCAGGTCTGCTCCTGCTCATACTGGGTGATGATGGGGTGCAGGGTCCCCGTGACGTACTCAATGGCGTTCTGCTCGTTGGAGCTGTAACTCTGCTTCCCGGCGTTCACCTTGTAGGCCCGGCACCCCGAAGAAGTTGCAGATGTCGATCACCGTGATGTCATGGTTCTCCACGAACTTGGCGTCCGCCATGGTGGCGGACAGGGGGTGTAGGTCAGCCCGTGGTCCAGGATGGCCACCCGGTAGGCGTTGTCCGGGCCGCTGTGGATCCGGTCCCACTCCCGCCGCGGCGCATCTTTCCGGGTCACGTCCGTGGGCTTCCCCGCCTTGTCCTTGACATAGCCGCCCAGGTCCGCCTCCGTGGACAAAACCCCGGAGGGTTGCCCGCCGCTGGAGTAGTAGCGCCCCTGGTAGGCCTGGGCATCCAGCCCCGCCCCGATCACCTGAGAGGCCCAGCCGCAGCACCGAGAGGCTGTGCGGCCCGTCCCGGGTATAGCCCTTGTAGTGGAGCACATCCGTGGAGGCCAGCCGCATCACCGCCCCGTTGTAGGGGTGGGTGATGTCGTACCACACGTGGCCCGCCGTGTCCTGCCAAAGTTCACCAGCTCCGACGGCACGGGGATCAGCTCCACCGGCTCCATGGTGATGGGGTCCCGGAGGATCCACTCCACCGCAAACCCCGGATCAGCCGGTTCAGCTCCAGCATCTTCCGGCGGATGAAGGGGGTCATAGCCTCGTTGGGCCGCAGGTTCAGCAGATCCAACACCGGAGGGAACACCTGTTCCCGGGTGCTGGTGATCATGCCGTAAGACGGCATCTTCCCCACGGAGTCGGAGATCACCTCCAGGCATCGGTTCACCGCCGCCAGCTTCATGGCGACCGTCTCCCCGCCCATCACGATGTTCTGCATCCCCACGCTCTCCAGCGTGGTCACGTTCACGGGATCCGCTCGCCGCTCCCGCGGCCGGCGGAACAGTCCGTCCAGGATCATGTGCCATCACCGTCCTCTGCTCTCGTCTGCCCGGCCCGGAACAGGCGGCACACCGCTGTCTCCGCCCCGCCCACGCACACCGCCAAAGGGATGCTGCCCGACATGGCGATCCCAATCGCCACCGCCGCCAGGCCCAGGGCAAGAGCACGTCGGCCAGCACGCTCAGAATCCACTGTTTTCGTCTCATCCGGGTCCCTCCATAATTTTTTCTTGACTTTTTGGTACTATATATGGTACTATTTTTACAGAACAAAGAAGGAAGGTGCGTGTATCTGGAGATCAAATTGAAAAGCAACCGATCAAGTATCTGGCCTCTGTAGATCAGAAAACCAGGAATAAACTCTACCGCGCCCTGGATAAACTAAAGAATCTGGAGGGCGACATCGTCCGCTTGAAAGGCTACAAAAATCTCTACCGCTTCAAGATCCAACACTATCGCATCCTGTTCTCCATCGACCAGGACGGGAATCTCATCATCGTCTCTACCATCAACACCCGGACCAATATCAAGTACTAAGTCCAAAGGAATAGGAGGAAAACAATGAACAAAGAGGATTTCCTGGCCAAGCTGGCCACCGTGCCCGAAGAAGAACCCAACGAAGAAGACCGCGCCGACCTCAAGGAGGCCGCTGACATCAACGACGGACAGCGCTCCCCCTGGAAGAGGTCAAGTCCGCCTTGGACTTCAGCGGGAAGCTCAACATTCGGATCCCAAAATCCCTGCACCAGAAACTCAGCCAAGACGCCAAGCTGGATGGGGTATCCCTCAACCAGTACATCATCTACAAGCTGGCCCGATAAACGGGGCCCCGCACCAAGCTGCCCAAGACCTGGGCAGCTTTTTTTTTCTTTCCCTCCGGCCCTCTCCCGGACGCCGGGGGGCTTAGCCCCCGGGCCCGGAACCAAAAAAGGAGGAATCCCATGCGGATACCGGTAGGCACCGGGACAGGGCCGGAGAAAATCAAAGCGTAAATTCCCCGCGCCAATGGCAGCAGACAGATCATTGGTGTTTCTATGGACCAGCGCCCGAGCCAAAGCATTCATGGTCGCTGCCACCGGGTCGATCCGCTCTGTGTCATCCTTGTGCTTCTTGGAGAGCTTGATGTCCCCATAGTTGTTCTGGATCTCGATGGCATTGGCCAGGCACCACAGCACCAGGGGGGACTCCTCCAGCACGATCTGGCCCTGGAGCAAAGAGCTCCCGGAAGGTCTTCACCGCCAGGTTCTGCCCCGCGCAGGTCTGGGAGATTTCCACGCAAAAATCCTCGTTGTTCCGTTCCTCGCACATCTTGATGGCCAGGTCCGTGGCGTTGTGGCCGTCGTAGTCCACCTCCAGCACCTCCCAGTCGTGCTCCCGTTCTCCCGCGCTGATCCAGTTGTCCACATAGCTGTTGTCTGTCACGTCCCCTGGGTGAGGGTGCAGTAGCCTCCCTGGGCCCAGGCGATGTATGGCACCCGGTCGCTGTGCTCATGGCGCTGGGCGCCGTTCTCCGGCATGAACCCGTGGGCCTTGATGGCCACCCGGCCATCCTCCAGCAGGAACACCGCCGCCGCGCCGGACAGGTCGATCCGTTTCCCCAGGTCAAACCCGCACCAACAGGCCAGGCCGTCGGTGAGGGCGGCGAACTCCTCCCGGGGCACCATGGCTGCCTTGGCCGAGGGCCATGCAGTGCTCATCCAGGTACCGGTTCACGCCGCCGGACTGCCACTGGCACATCCGGCGGGTGAGAAACATCCGGATCTTTGTGGGGTCGTTGGACCCGTAGGCCGCCTGGTATTCCGTCTCGATCTGCTCCAGGAGGTATTTGCTGTACTCGTTGGGGTACCGCAGGCAAGGGTTGGCCCAGGCCCACCGGGCCTTCTTGTGAGGGTCTTCCCCACCGGCGCTCCCGGATCATCACAAAGTAGGTCTCGTCCACTCGATCCCCGTCCAGCACCTGCTTGGCGTAGAGCTCTTCGGTATAGCAGGGCTTGCTTTGGGCGTCGTCGCCGGCGGTGGTGATCACATCCAGCAGGGCCTGGGGCCGCTTGCCAAACGAATTCAGGCCGATCTCATAGATCTCAGAGGTGGGGTGAGCGTGGTACTCATCCACCACGAAGTAGCTGGGGGCGCCGGAATCTTTGTTCTTGGTGTCCTTGGACAGGGCCCGCATGTACCCGCCCCGGGTCTTGTGCACCACGGGGTTGGATCGGGGATGATCAGCCGCTTGGCAATGTTGGGGCTGGCCTGGGCGATCTTCTTTGCATCGCCGAACACCCGCATGGCCTGGCTCCGGTCCACGGCTGCGCACTCCACTTCCGGCTCCATTTCAAATACTGCCAGTTCGGGTGGTAGGGGGATACATAGCATCCCCGCACATGTGATACAGCGCCTGACCAGACTTTTCCGTGGATTTGAAATTCCCCGGGCCCGCTTGTTGTAGGTCCGCTTGAACCGCCGGGCCCCGGTGTCCCGGCGGACCCAGCCGTAGGTGCACCCAAGGTCAAACACCTGCCAGGGCTGCAGCTGGATGGCCTCCCTGCCGCTCCACCCCCCGCACCTGGACGCACTGCCCGAACCACCGGATGATCCGGTCCGCCCGGGTGGCGTCGAACACGTAGGGGAAGGCCTCGGTCCCTTGCCGCTTGAGATCGTCCAGGTGCCGCTGGCAGGCTTGGATCTCATAGGGCAAAGCACTGGTCATGGAGCCGCCCCCGCACCACCTGCTTGGCGTACACGCTCACCGGATGGTGCAGGCCGGTCTGCCACCGGGCCATCTCAGTCTCCAAAGAGGTCAGCATCAGGGTCCTTCTCCGCCTCCTGAGCCGCCCGCTTCCGCGCCAGCCGGGCCCTGGCCTCCGGGGTCATGCCCAGCTTGTCCGCGTAGGACAGCAGGGTCTTTTTCATGGCTCTGGAGCTTGGCCATCAGGCCGTCCAGCTTCTCGATCATGGCCAGGCGATTCCCGGCGTCCGAGGTTTTCTCCATGGCGGACATCAGCTCCCGACACAGGGCATTGAGCGCCTCCCGCCGGGACAGGGCGGAGCAGTAGATGGCCAGCATCTCACTGTCCAGGTCATCCAGGATGGACAGGCCCTCCATCCGCTCCAGGATGCTCTTCCAGTAGCGCTGGGCCACCGGGTCCTTGTTCAGGCTCCGGGGCACCTTGAGGGCCGCGGGGCGGTCTGGCATCACCGCCGCCTCCGCCGCCTGCCTGGCCTGGATTTCGGCTTTGGTCAAGTGCTTTTCCTGGTTGTCGCTGACTTTCACGTTGGCCGGCATAGCGGCCACCCCCTTTCAAAATCGCCATCGGGGAGATTTTTCTCGCGGCCGTAGGGAGAGCGCGGTCTGCGTGGAGCCGGGCAAAACTTTTTGCCCCCGGGAGGTCTGCGGCTTCGCCGCCGCGGGGCGCACACCCACGTGCCCGCGCACGTGTGCCCCCGCCGGCGTAGCCTCCCGGCTCACTTATGCTGTCGCTCGGCCTGCTCTCGGGCCGTCTTCTGGTCGTGGTGATACTTGCACAGGCTCTGCAGGTTGGCCGGGCTGGTGAACAGATCCCAGTCCCCACGGAAGGGGGGACCATGGTCCACCACCGTGGCCGGGTCCGCCAGCCCTTGGCCGCGCACACCCGGCACCAGGGCTCCCGGATCAGCTGGGCCGGCCGCAGGTCCTCTGTCCAGATGGCCTTGCTGTACCAGCTGTGGTATGCTGCGCTGTCCTTCCGCCGGGTCTGCCTGGGTGGCGGGCGGTGCTTGTCGCACCAGCCGTCCCGGGTGAGCTCCGGACAGCCAGGGTGGCGGCAGGGGCGCAGGGCTCGCCTTGCCATGGGCTATCACCTCCATGTCTGCAAAAAAAAAACGCCGGAACCAGCAATCCACCCCTCTGGGTGTTTACTGGCTCCGGCGTTCTACGCTCTGGCCTTTGGCAATATCCACTTGCATGGCGGTCTTACAGTCCCGGCAGTAAATCTCCAGGTTCTCCGCCTTGGTGTCTGGCAGGATGTGCAAAGCAGTCGCCGGTTTCTTCGGCACCGGGCACATAAGCCATCCGTCTTTCACTGTCAACAGTTTACCATGAATCTCAGGGCTGCGCAATACTGTTTCCTCCTTTTCTACACCGTTGCGAGATGTAGCACCTATATTTCAAGTATATGTATAGGGCGCTCCGTTTTGAGGGATTGGGCTCGATATACGCCGCGTACCGATAGGCGCCAAAGGGGTTCCGCACGGCGTTCTCCTCCGCCCACGCGGCGTCGGGCGGCACGGGGATCTCCCCTGTTCGGCCTGGCACTTCTCCAGCGGCGGCAGGCTGCCGGTACAGGGACCGTGACGCCACCCAGGTCCTGGCTCCGATGGGAAGTACCACGCCGTCAGTGCGCTCCTTGCAGAAGTACCGGGCCGTCCGCCGGTAGTTGTCCCTGGGCCCCAGCAATAGAGGCTCATCATCCACCGAGCCCCCAGGCCAGAGGAACCGCACCTCCGCTGGAGAGAAGTCCTCATCCCGCAAAGACCAGGTGGATGTGGTACCGGTGGGCCCCATGCCGGCCCTCGATGACGTAGACGTAGTCAAAAAGGCTGCTTCCGCCAGCGCCGCATGGCGTGGAGGAAGTTCCTCCAGATCCGCCGCACCTCCTGGAAGCTGCCCGGCAAGTGGTCCGGGTCGAAGGTCAGGCAGTACACCGAGGCCCGCCACCCGAACAGGGCCAGCATCAGCTCCAGGCGGTCCACTGGGGTTCGTCGGAAGCAGGCGTCCCGGGTCAGGGCCCGGATCCGGTTCTTTTCCCGCCGGACGCTGGGCAGGTCCCCTTGGACAGCGCCGGCCGCCGGTACCGGCACTCCTTCACCAGGGGACCTGCCCGCTGACGGACTTGGGTCCATTCCTCTCCCATGCCATCCTCCCTTTCGGCGCCGCCGGGCATCGCACCGGGGGCAGTAGTAGTGCTTCCCGCCAGGGTCCAGGGCGGACACGTTCCACTCCAGCCCACACCCCCGGCAGATTCGATAAACAGGCATTCCGTTCGCCTCACTTTAGCGTTCAATCAACGATTCCCGGCTCTATGGGAAGCCACATTTTGGGGTTGAAGTTCAGAGTATACTGATACTGGTCCACATCATTGGTCGTGACATCCTCAACCACATAGGTTACATTGTCACTGAGCCCAATAAAATGCTTTTGTACTCCCCGTTTTCATCCTCCACAATGATTTCAAGCTGATTGTCCTGCGTGTCTGCGGTGATGGACATCTTCCCGGTCATCTGGAAGAGGACGTCTCCCTGGATGCAGTTCATCACTGTGATCTGCCGGATGTCGTTGAAATTGTCCGCTTCCTGGGAGAGGTTGTAGGATACACGGCTGGACTGGCTACATCCGGCCACAACCATGCACAGGGGAGGCCAACAGGGCGGCAACGCAAAAACTTTTTTCATATTGATAGTCTCCTTTCATTCCAATGCACTAAAACGGCAGATCCGGATCCTTCCCCGGCAACTCCACCAGCTTGGCGTTGCTCCGGAGGGTGGCCTTGACTGCCCGACCCTTGTCCACCAACTCTCGCCGCACAGCGTGATCCTGCTTGTGCTCGCGGAAGGTCTGGGTAGGTCCATCAAAGTCCAACTCAATCACAGCCCCGGAGAGCCCCTTTTTTGTTCTTGGCGATCTTCACCTTTCGGTTTGAAGTCGGATCGTCGTCGTCCACTTTGTACAGTAACATCACGGCATCCGCGTCCTGCTCAATCTGCCCGGACTCCCGGAGGGAGTACAGATCCGGGGGCCTTGTCCCGTGCGGTCCGCTCCGGACGGCTCAGCTGAGACAGTGCCACCACCAGGACCCCCAAAGAGGAAGCCAAGTTGTGCAAGTCCATCGAGATCAGGAGACGCCACCAAAGCGGTTATCCCGCCGAACGCCGCGGCCTGGGTCTACGTTTTGCAAGTAGTCCACAAAGATCACCTCAAATCCCCTGGCCACCGTTACCTTTGCACATCGGCCACCGTCATCCCGGTGGCGTGAATCACCTTGAGGGACATGCGTCAAACGCTGGGCCGCATTCGATGATCTTCTGCCTGTCCTCTTCCCGCGGCTGTCCTAGTCCGGATCCTAGCGGAGTCCACCCCACCCACCAGGGCGTGCAGGCGGTCATAAATCTCATCCGGGCCCGTCTCGAAGGAGAAGTAGCCTACCTTTCGGGTTTTTGCCTGCTCCCAGGCCATTTGAAGGGACAGCGCCGTTTTCCTGCGCTGGGCCGCCCGCCCAGGATGATAAAATCCCCCCCGAGAAGAGAACACCCGCTGGTCCAACTTGGGAATCCCCATGGGAGATAGTCTGCCTTCTGGTCCTGCCGGGCCAGGAACTCCAAAGTGCCCTTGCGCGGCAGAGACCTCCCGCAAAAAGCACTCTGTTGGACCACCATGCGGTTGGCTTCTTCCAACAGCTCCCGGGCCTCCTCTGTCGTCTCTTGCAGCCGGTCATGGCCAGACCTAAAGGCTTGTATCTTCGCCACCTGGGCCTGTTCTATCAGCAGATCCACGTAGGCCTTGTAGTTGGCCGCTGTGGGGGTAAGTTCCATGATCTGGAGGATCAGGCCGGTGTACTCTTCCCCGGCAATCCCCGGACGGTCACTGGGTCGATGGGCCGCCCTCTTGGTGCAGGGTCCTAGCGGCCCCTGAATAGGCTCCGATACCCCCCGGTGTACTGGTCCTCCCTGGTGCGCAGGAAAATCTCTCCTGCACACTTCTCCGCGTCCAGGAGCAAGGAACCGATCACCCCGACTTGCGCATCCAAGTGCTGGCTTGTCCCCACCACAGAGGCTTCTCTCGATTTGCTCATACCTGGTAGGTCCCCGGCCCATCGTCAGTGACCCGCCCGGTGGAAGGGGCCTGGCTCTCCCTGTGCTCATCCTCCCACCGCCGGTGACTCAGCCACCGGCAGGCGTAGGGGGATCCCGATCCCCCCTGTCGCCAAGCCTCAGACTGGAGGTCCCGGGCCAGGCCCAGGGCCATCTCCCGGAGCAGGGCGTCATCCGGCTTGAGCTTGTCCCACTCCCGGATGGTCGCCTGCTTGTCCTCCCCGCGAGGATAGGAAGACCAGAAGGCCTCGAAACGCTCCGGCTTCCAGTCAGGGGACTTCTTCCCTGCCCTTTTCCGTTTTGGCGCACACCGTCCCCCTCTGGGGGGGACTATAGGGGGTATTACTTAAGTATTTTATTCTCTTAGTATTTAATTCCGCCGTGTTTTCCGATATCGGGTTTTCCGACATCGCGGATTCCGACGGGAAAGGCGCAGATTCCCCCATCGTCCGGGGCCTCCTCCTGGGGATCCTGAGGGGTCTCATAGATGATATACTCGCTGTGGGAAAAGTTGCCCATCTCGTCCCGTGTCTGCCGGCGGAGGATATACCCCGCCTCTTCCAGTTCCGCCAGGGGCAGCCCGGACGGCGTCCCTACCCTCCTTGCAGATCTTGGCCAGGCCGGCCACTGTGTAGTCCCCAGGCCTCCGGCAGGCTGGGGATCTTGGACAGCAGCCCAATGGCCTTCAGGCTCAGCCGGGGGTCGTTCAGGTGATAGTTGGACATCACCGTGTAGTTCTTGGTCTTCTCGACTCTGCAAACTGCCATAGCTATCTCCTCTCTCGCTTTGGCTTGTCCTTGGCTTTCTCCCGCGCCGCACGAATCACCGCCGTCACTTCGTAACAGCGGAAATGGCGGCAGGCCTTCTTGCAGTTTAGGCACAGGGGCAATGGCCTCCGGGGATCCGAACCAGGGACAAAGGCCTCTGGATAGGTCATCGGCCGGTCTGGTTCGCGCCACGGCCGGGAGGCAGTGGGGTGCTCCTGCTTATTGATTTTCACGGGCTCATCTCCCCCAAGAAAAACGTGTTTACACCCTGCACAGGGCAGGGTATAATACGCTTGCGGGGGACGCCATTCGCTTCCATAGCAAACCCTTCTCTGACTGCCCCCGGACTGGAAACGGTCCGGGGGGCAGTTCTTTTTGGGTAAACGTCACCAAAGGCCGTTTTGTTCCATGACCCTGGCAATGGTCTCCTGGATCCGCTTGCGGCCCTCGCGGCGCTCTTCCTCTGTGTAGTCCTTATGTAGGGTGTACACGATAGAGGTGCCGCGCTTCCCCGCATCGGTGATGGTGACGGCGTCCACCCACTTCTCCTGCCCCCGGCAGGTGAAGAAAAACGGTTTTATCCCGCCGCGCCGGCGGATCACCGTGATGGGATAGGTTTTCCATCAATGGTCTCGGTTTCCTCGGTAATGGTTTCCACGATCTCGTCATCCATAGGACCACCTCCTCCTGCACCCTATGCACAAAGGGCTTGTCTCTTTGTTCTCCTGCCCGAAACGGGCTTAGAGGATCCGCAAAGGCACCCCTGCCCGGGCCAGGGCCTCGTTGACCCGGCGCTTCCGGTCGGCCTTGCGGCGGACCGACTGGCGCTTCTTCATGGCGGGGGGCAATGGCCCGGAGGATCGTGTCCTCGGCCAGGGCAGCCTTTTTCTCTAAAATCGTGTTCATGGGGTAACCTCCTCCTGAAATTTACTTCATTCTTACAATTCCTTTGCCTCCGCCACCTTCAGCTCCATGGCCGCCTGGATCAACCCGTCCAGCTCCGCCACGATCTCCTCGTACAGCGGCCGCTCCTCGGGGAGATCACGCCGTCCTCGGCGATGGTCAGCAACTCCCGGTCCCGCCGCTTTTCGGCGAACTGGATCACCCGGTTGATCAGCCGGATGGAGGCCCTGGGGAGATCCAGCACTTCAATCTCCGGGATGACCTTAACGTCCCCCGGACGCAATGCGGTTGTGCTGGTAAGCCAGGTAGAGGGCGTCGTAGACCACGCACATTCGGTCCACACCCCCGCCGGCGGGAGCCGGCTGTGGATTCATAGGCCTTGAGGCTCTCCACCGAGATCCCCAGGGCCTCGGCCCCCTTCCTGGGTCTTTCCGGCCTTGAGCCGGGCTACTTTGTAAATGTTCGTGTCATAGCACGACATGGTCAATCACTCCCCTTCCATGGTATCCTGGGGATAGAATAAATCGTCGATCTTGCACCCCAGCAGCTCTGCCAGCTGGCAGCCGCGTGCCCGGGGAGGCAAACCTCATTCTCCCAGTTAGAGACCGCGTTTTTGGACGACGCCCATGCTTGAGGCCAGTTCCATCTGGGTCATGCCCGCGGCTTCCCGCAGGGCACGGATTCGCATGGTCATGATTGTCACCTCCTTGCTTCCCACCACTTCCCGTGATAAGATACGGAAAGAGGTGATAGATTGTCATGGATACCATTTCTATTTTTCGTTTGTTCTTTCCATTCTATCCGGTATTGTTGGCGCGGTACTTGCTCTGTTGGGGCAGCACATAGTATCAAAACGGACGTCAGAAACAGAAATGAAAAAAGTAATTTTACTTCTTACCTGCCCGCAAGGCTAAAAAGCATATACAGATTACATATCCGCCTTAAACACTTGGGCCGAAAAGCTAGATGAATCATCTTGTCACGGATGTTTCATGCGGCGAATATCGTTTCTTTGGTCGCAAGTGAGCAAACAATCCAAGCACTCAGCACTGTGCAGGGCTTTGTTTTTCTTTTCAAGAAACTGGAATAATTCCTTTGGGAACAAGTTTGATCAAGCAAAACTTTCCCTGCTCATTTCTATGCACAATGACTTGATGCGCTATCCAAATCCCCACGTATCAGCGCAAGGTCAAAAATACCCATGAGTTGAACAAAGACAAAAATAGAACGAACAGAACCCAAATGCCGCAGTTTTAGCATTGTCCTCTGGGTATTCTTGCTTTGGGAATATTCTAACGGTAAAGTAAACACCAACCGTAGCAATCACCCCCGATCAGCACTAGGGTTTTCAGCGCCATCCTATCTTCCTCCTCTGCTGTGAATATCGCTTTTCTTGATTATCACACTCTCTTTATACATCGCCTCATGCGATTTGTCAAGCGATAGCAGAAATTTTTATCGCAATATGGAATGTTATATTGCACAAATTTGCATCACATTCTATGATGTTCCAAAATGGAGGATATCTATGAATCGAATAAAACTGCTAAGATCCTCCTGTGAAATGAAGCAGTCTGACTTGGCAAAGCAGCTCAATGTCAGGCAAAATACCATATCCAACTGGGAAACTGGGCGTTCTGAGCCCGACTTTGCTACCCTGCAAAAAATGGCCAGGATCTTTGACACCACCATTGACTATATTTTAGGCAACAGCAGTGAGAAATCACCGGCAAATCTTTCTTCTGTCGTCCAGATCCCCGTCCTCGGCTCCATCCCCGCCGGGATCCCTCTGGAGGCCATCGAGGACATCGTGGACTGGGAGGATATCCCAAAGGCCATGTGTTCCGGCGGGAAGGAGTTCTTCGCCCTCAAGGTCAAGGGGACAGCATGTGGCCAGACTTCCTGGAGGGGAGATATCGTGATTCTCCGGAAGACACCTAGCTGTGAGACCGGCGATGTCTGCGCCGTCCTGGTCAACGGGGATGAGGCTACCCTGAAAACAGTGAAGTTCGCCGAGGACGGGTCACTGACCATCACCCCGAAGAACCCATCGTACCCACCGAGGACATTCACCCCAGAGCAGATCCAGCAGCTTCCCGTCTCCATCGCCGGGGTCGTGGTAGAGCTGCGGAGGAAGATAAAGTAATCCGCGTCCAACCTAGCCGCCATGAGGAGGAGCGCAATATGTTTGAGAACATAAAAGAGAGAGAAGAATACCAGAAATTCACGAAACCTGCTGAGGTGCACAAGGCCGTCAACACCCTGCGAGGGATCGTCTCCGGCATTGCGACCGACACCAAAGTCACTGGGTCCGAGATGGAAGAGCTGATTCACTGGTGCTCTGTGCATAACCACCTCCGGGACTGGCACCCGTTCTCTGAGATTTTGCCGGTGGTGGAGAATGCCTGTGCAGATGGAATCATCACGGAGGAAGAGTCCAAAGATATTCTTTGGCTCTGTGCCAGCTTCACGTCCAGAGCGGCATACTACGACGAGGTCACGTCCGCCATTCAGTTTCTCTCTGGCATGATCCACGGGATCATGGCGGACGGGGAACTCAGTGACAAAAGAAATCCAGGCCATTAAGACCTGGATAGATGACAATGATTTTTCTCGCTGGGACCTATCCCTTTGACGAGATCAACAGCCTGCTCACTTCGGTTTTGGCAGACAAGAAGATCAGTGAAGATGAGCGGAATACATTGCTTGCCTTCTTCAGTAACATAATCGAATTTAGAAATTCCCTGAACCTGACAGAACAGGACTTTGTGGACCTGCGCAAAGAGTATTCTGTTGACGGGATCTGCTCCCTCTGCCCAGAGATCAAAATAGAAGGGAGAACGTTCTGCTTCACAGGAGAGTCTGTACACGGGACCCGCAAAGAGATCTATGAGACCATCACCCGGCTCGGTGGGGTCTGCCGCAATAGCGTGTCAAAGAAAACGGACTACCTCATCGTCGGGAACTGCGGGAACCCCTGCTGGGCCTACGCCTGCTATGGGCGGAAAATCGAGGAAGCCATGACCCTGCGCAAAGAAGGCGGACACGTGGTCATCGTCAATGAGACAGATTTCTGGGATACTGTGGAGGATATGATAGCAGGAATCGTTTGACGCCACCAAAAAGCGGACAATGAGAGGAGAGAACATCATGGGACTGTTTTCGAAAGATGAAAAGAAGTGCTGTGTCTGTGGGAAGAAGGTAGGCGTTCTCCATTACAAGATCAAGGACAAGCAGCTTCTCTGCAGTGACTGCTTCAAAGCTGCAAAGTTCCCTGCGACTACTGCCCTGACATCCCTGGACTCCGTGGACGTGATCAAGCAGATCCGGCGCATGGAGGCCAACGAGGGGGGCCCTGGAGGCCTTCGCTCCGACAAAAAGAAGTCGGTGAATTCCTCAAGATCAACGAGAAGGAAAAGACTTGGTATGTAGGGGCTGGGGCAGAGAAGAAGCGGAGGGTGGTCGGAAGTTTGATGATATTGCGGACTATGAACTTATCGACGATGGTGAGACTGTGATCAGCGGAGGATTCGGGAAAGCCGTGGCAGGCGGAGTTCTCTTCGGCGTGGCCGGCGCCGTGATCGGTGGGGCGACGGCAAAGAAAAAAGCAGACCCCAGTCTGCACAGATCTCAAAATCAAAATCACCCTCAAGGATATAAATGACCCCGTGGTATATATCCCCTTCGTAACCGGCCAGATGAAGCGCAGCGGGACGATCTTCAAGATGCTCATGAACAACGCCCAGGAGTGTCTGTCGCTGCTCCAGATCATGTGCGATACATCCGCCTCCCAGGAGCCTGTCCAGTCCGCTCCCGTGGCCAGCGCAGCCGATGAGATCATGAAGTTTAAGGGCCTCCTGGACGCCGGCGTGATCACCCAGGAAGAGTTTGATGCCAAGAAAAACAGCTGCTGGGTCTGTGAGGTGATCCTATGGATGCAGCCCAATATCTCCGCAAAAGCCGCATGGAAGAGGGCATGGACACGGAAGAGGTCCTGGCCAAGCACCGGAAAGCCCTGGCAGAGTTCGCCGATCGGAATAATATCCACATCATCGAGACCTACTATGAAGTGGTCTCGGGGAGTCCCTCTATGCCAGGCCGGAGATGCTCCGCCTTCTGAAGGACGTGGAGGACGGCTGCTATGATGCCGTCCTCTGCATGGATCTGGATCGGTTGTCTCGCGGCCGGATGCGGGACCAGGGCGTGATCCTGGACACCTTCAAGGACAGTGGGACCCTCATCATCACCCCGGAGAAAACCTATGACCTCTCCGATGAGTTGGACGATGAGATGGCAGAGTTCAAGACCTTCATCTCCCGTCGGGAGTACAAGATCATCAATAAACGCCTGCGCCGGGGGCTGGATCAGTCCATCCAAGACGGTCGCTATGTAGCAAACGCCCCTATGGGTACAGGAAGACCACCATCGACAAAAAGCCAACCCTGGAGATCTACGAACCGGAGGCAAACTTTGTCCGAATGATGTATCGCATGTACGCCGATGGCTATGGTCGCGTCTCCATCGCCAGGCAGGTGAACCTCCTGGGAGCCCGGCCGCACCGCTCTGCGGAATTCAGCCGGAGCTCCGTGGCCACGATCCTGCGCAATCCCACCTACATTGGGAAGGTAGTGTGGAACCAGAAAAGCCACATCAAAAAGGCTCCCACGGGAACGCAAAACACATCACGATCTATAACCCCCGGGAAAAGTGGACAATCACCGACGGGCTTCATCCTGCCATCGTGGACAAAGAGCTCTACGATCAGGTTCAAGAAATCATGGCCGGCCGGTACCGTCCATCCAAACAGGACGGTACGGTGAAGAGCGCCCTGGCCGGCCTGGTCCGCTGTTCGCACTGCGGACGAAACATGCAGAAGCTGAATATGAAGGGCGGCCCATATATAATCTGCATGAAGCCCGGCTCGCTGCGCCAGCACAAAGTACGGGCTAGTGGAGGCCCGCATTCTTCGCCACCTGCAAGAGATCCTGGATGAGCTCACCTCCTCCAAGGGCGCCGCAATCCCCCCGCATGAGCCAAGAGGGATACAAGCAGCAGTTGGCGGCCGTCCGGAGGGAGCAAAAGGCCGTAGAGGGGCAAAAATCCCGCCTCTACGATCTCCTGGAGCTGGGGGAGTATGATCTCCCCACATTCCGTGAGCGGATGCCTGTGGTGAAAGAGAAGCTGGCCAGGCTGGAAGCCAAGGAGGCCGAGCTCCTGGCCGCCATGGAGCGGGATCTCCACCGCGATCCCGCCGCCAGGCCAAAAAAGATCGCCGCGGTGTTGGACGCATACGGCGACGCCGACATCCCCCAGCGCAACGCCCTCCTGCACTCCGTCATTGACTACGTCACCTATACCAAAGAGAAAAAGACGAAGCCCACAGACTTCGTCCTAGAACTCACACTCAAACCATACTGATGATTATATAAAGCGCCATATCTTCCGACAAAGACTGCATCGAGGACCTGCGGGTGTACCCCACCCGGGCCTCCCAGGCGGTGATCGACCGGGCCCTGAGCGTGCGGGGAGGCCGGGCGGAACTGCCGCAGGCTTACATCGACGTGGAGCCCGCCAGTTATAACCGGGGCTTTTACAGCGTGGACATCCGCTACTACTACCGCATCACCGCCGAGGCCTTTGTGGGCGGCTCCCGTCCGGCGGAGATCAGCGGGCTGGCGGTCTTTGACAAGCGGGTGCTCCTCTTTGGCGGCCGAGGGCAACGCCAAGATCTTCACCTCCCGCTTCCGGCCCGAGGCGGGGGACTGCCAGGGCATGGGGCGGAGCAACCTCCCTGAGGCGGTGGTGGAGGCGGTGGACCCCATCGTCCTGAGCCTGAAGCTCATCGACCCCTGCGACTTCACCTGCCCGCCCCCCCTGCCCCCCCCCAATCCCTGCAATCCCTGTCCGCCGCCCCCTCCCCACCTGCGGGTGCTGCGCGGAGAATGAGCTCACGGAGATCCCCCTGCATCAGCGCCTGCTTCGACTGCGACCTGGCCTTTGACGGGGCCGCCGGCGGCTGTTCGTGACCCTGGGGCAGTTCTCCATGGTCCGGCTGGAGCGGGACTCCCAGCTGCTCATCCCCATGTACGACTACTGCATGCCCACCGGGAGTGCGCCGGCGGCGACGAGGACGGGGACGAGGATCCCTGCGAGATCTTCCGCCAGATCCGCTTCCCCGTGGGGGGAATTCTTCCCCCAGCACCCTGCCGGGGATGGAGGAGGAGCCCGATGGGGCCAGCTGCAGCCACAACAGCTGCCGCTGACCGGCCCGGACGCCCAAGGCGCGCCGCCCAAACGGCGCGCCTTGGCCCTGCCTGGAAAATGGAACGGGCCCTCCCCGCCGGGGGGGGCCCGTTTGCTGGGCGGGGAGGGACAGGCGGTCAGGCGGCGCGCTCCTCCAGCAGGCTGGTGAGGGCCTCCCCTGTGGTGAGCAGGCCCCAGCAGGGCGTCCGCCACGGCCTCGTCGGGGGTGATCTTCCACTGGCCGTCCACCAGGGTGAGGGAACCTCCACCGTGGTGGTCCGGGTGTCCAGGTCCTCCTGGTTCAACAGGTCGGTGAGGGTCTGGAGGTACTGCTGGGTCATCTCCTCCTCCGTGGGGCTGCTGGCCGTCGGCCTGGAGGGCGGAGCTCAACGCGTCGGAAAAGCCTCCTGCAGGAACTGGCCCACCGCCGGGGCCATGTCCAGGTTGGTGAGGGAGACGGTGACGGAGGCCGTGCCGGCGCCGGGGTCCTCCTGGGCGGAGATCACCTGCCAGGAGAGGTGCCGGGTCATGGCCTGGGCCAGGGCGGCGGTGTCCTCGGCGGAGAGGTCCACCTCCTCCCCGGCCTGGGTGAGCTCCCCCAGGTCGTCCAGGTTCAGGCCGTCAGTGTTCCAGTACTGGGGCAGGGCCAGCACGTCCAGGTCCCGCAGGGCGGCCAGGCCCTGCTCTGTGACCTCCTGGGCGGAGGTCCGCCTTGCCGCCGCAGGCGGCCAGGCTGAGCAGAAGGGACAGGCCCACCAGCAGGGCCAGAAGGGTTCGTTTCATGGGAAAGCCTCCTTTTTGCGCAAGGGATGGGTGATGGGGCCATGATACCACGCCCCCCGGCAAAGCGCAAGGAGGCTTCCCCTTCCCGGCGAAATCTGGTATACTAGGGCCACTGCGCGAAAAAAGGGGGAGCGGGCCATGATCGGAACGGGAACCATCGCCAACGTGGCGGCCATCGTCCTGGGGGGCGCCGTGGGTCTGGTGGCCGGGGGGCGGCCTTAAGGAGCACTACCAAGAGGGGCTTATGAAGGCCATGGGCCTGGGGACCCTGTTCATCGGGGCGGCCGGGGGCCATGGCGGGGGCCCTCTCGGTCCAGGGCGGGAAGCTGGCCTCCTGGACACGGCGGCCACCCTCTCCATGATCCTGGCCCTGGCTTTGGGAACCCTGGTGGGGGAGTTCTTCGACTTCGACCGGCAGATGGAGCGCCTGGGCATCTGGCTGAAGGCCAAGGCCGACCGGAAGGGGACAGCCAGTTCGTCCAGGGGTTCGTCACCGCCTCCCTGGTGGTGTGCGTGGGGGCTATGGCCATTGTGGGCTCCATCCAGGACGGCCTTGCCGGCGATGCCACCACCCTATACACCAAGGCGGTCATCGACGGGATTGTGGTGATGGTGCTGGCCTCGGTCTATGGCAAGGGGGTGCTGTTCTCGGCCCTGCCGGTGGGGGGTCCTCCAGGGGCCATCACCCTGTGCGCCGGACTGCTGGCCCCGGTGTTCAGCCCGGCGGTGATTGACAACCTCTCCTTCCTGGGGAGCCTGCTGATCTTCTGCGTGGGGGTGAACTTGGCCTTCGGGACCAAGTTCAAGGTGGCCAATATGCTCCCCCGCCCTGGTGTTCGGGGTGGTGTTCACTTTGGTGGTTCCCTACCTGCCCCTGTGAGGGGGCGCGGGGCGGGACGGCGTACCCTTCGGGTGGGTCGCTCGAAGCCGCCTTGGGGCGCGGCGCCCGTTGCCCGCCCGGCCCCGGGGGGCCCGGCTTTCTTTGGAAGAAAGCCGGAGGAAAGAACACCAGGGAGGAAGAGGTTCTTCCTCCCTGGACCCACCTTTTTCTAGTTGGGGGGGACCCTGCGGGGGGGCCTCCTTTCTTTTTTTGCCTGGCCTGCGGCCCATAACCCAACGCCCGTAACGGCCCGCCCCCAGCTGGGCGGGCTGGGAGGGGTGGGTGTTGTAGTCGGAAAGGGACGCACCCACCCCAAAGCCTTCCCCTGGGGGGAAGGTGCCCCAGGGCGCACACTGGGGGGGATGAGGGGCGCTCGACTCACCCAACGGAGCGGGAGAAGAAAGGCGTTGGGGCGACAGGCCGATCTTTCTACAAGGAAAGGTTGGGTACAGAATCGCCCCTCATCCGTCACCTTCGGTGACAGCTTCCCCAAGGGGAAGCCTCTGGGTTGTGCTACCCCACACGAAAAAGCGTCCCAAATCAGGGCACGTAGATGGGGTACGAAACAGCCCCCTCTACCGGAACAATGCGGCACAACCGCCAAAACGAGCGAGTGGGAACGAGCGGCCCCTAACCCAGGGGGGGGGGGGCCATCCCCGCGACTTTGCGTCCGGGCTTTCTCTAGAGAAAGCCTGGATCCCGCCCGGGACCGGGCGGGGAACCCACGTCGCAGGTGCTAACCTGCGGCGGTCCCAACAGGACCACCTATAGGACAAAAAAGGAGAGCGCCAAAGGCGCTCTCCTTTCCCATAGTGGGGGTGGAACTTTACTGTGCCACATCCTCACAGAACCGCATGAGAATGGTGGCAATCTGTGCCCGGGAGGCGTTGCCTGCGGGCTTCAGGGTGCCATCCTCCATGCCCTGGATGATGTTCTCAGCCACCGCCCAAGCCATGGCGGGCTGGGCATAGTCCTGGACCTGGCCGGCGTCGGGGATAGCCGGAGAGGTCGGCAGAGGCCGACACGTCGTAGCCCTTGGCCTCGGCGTAGCGGTCGAGAATGGTCACCAGCTGCTGGCGGGTGAGGTCGTCGCCGGGGGCGAACTCGGTGTCGCTGACGCCGTTGACAATGCCGTTCTGGGCGGCCCAGGCCACCGCGTCGGTGTACCAGGTGCCGGTTTCCACATCGGTGAAGGGCAGGTCGCCGGAGACGGCGGGCTCACCCTCCAGGCGGTGGAGGATGGTCACCAGCTGGGCCCGGGTGGTCTCGCTGTTGGGGGCGAAGCGGTTGCCGCCCACGCCGTCCATGAGTTCGTTCTGGTAGGCGTAGACCACGGCGTCATAGAACCAATCGCCCTCGGCCACGTCGATAAAGGGCTCGGTGGTGCGCCGGCTCCTCCACCTGGACGAAGGTGGCGGTGACGGTCACCTGGCCGTTGGGCATGGGGAAGGTGTAGGTGCCGTCAGAATTCTCAGTGACCCGCACGGCGTCGCCGAAGCGGTCGGTGACGGTGAGGGTGGACAGGGCGTAGCCCTCGTCAGGGACAGGCGTCAGGGTCACTGTGGCGCCGGCCTTGGCGGCAGTGGGGTTGGCGGTGACGGTGCCGTTCTCCATGGCACCGATGGTGATTTTGTAGTTGGGGTTGGCGGGGGGGATGTAGGACCACTGGGCGGTGAAGGTGGTGTCTTTCTCAATCTTCACCGGAGTGTTAGCGTCATAGGTGGTGGTGCCTGTCGTTCCAACCCACGAAGTGGTTGTAGCCGTAATTGCTGAGTGCGGCGGGGAAGCGTGTAGGTTGTTCCGCGCTCCACAGTAGCAACAGACAGCACAGCGCTCCCATCCTTCACAGTGACAGAGAAAGAACCAACGGAGGCCTTGGTAGTAACATTTGCCTGAAGAGTACCATCGTTGTCCAGAGTGCTCTCTACAAAATAGATGGTGTTATTATTCTTCTCGTTGTTTTGCAAAACCATGGAAGATGTGTTATCGATGGCTACTGTGCCATCGGTTTTGATTTCCACCGGGTGTTTGTAGCTTTCCTTATCCGTGGCCCAAGTAGATTCTTTGGGCAGATCTCCTCCACACTGCTCAACAGTAACTACACTGTTGTTCTTCAGAGTGATATCTTTGGCAGTAACACCCATCAGATCTGCGTCGGCGACAGAAACCGTAGAGTTATCCAGTGTAGCAGAATTACAACTAAAGCCATTCGACGCACAGTTCGTATCTCGATGGTGGAATTGGTAAGAATCCAATCCCCACCATTGGAGAAATTGCCGCCGATGTTAGTTGCTGTAATCTCAGAGTTTTTGAGAATGAACTTACCAGGCTCCGGCCCAGCAGTGCTCGGCTTGCTGGAGATGGTGGCGTTGCTGAGGCCGTCCAAAGTTACGTTGGCGTTGTCCAGCGTCAAGGTCGCTCCGTACTGCACGTTCAGACCGTAGGTTCCGGTTTGTTCTTCTTCGTCTGTGATGTTCAGAGTCACATCTTTCAGAATCAGTTTGGTCGTGGGGGCAACCGTGATGGCGTGACTTTTCTCGGGCTGGGCGTCGATTTTGAACTGACCCTGCCCATCGATGGTAATGTCTTTGTTGATGGTGATATCCGCCTTCAGATCCGCGTTCTCCAGCAGGGTCACGGTCTCGCCGTCGTTGGCGTTGGCGATAGCATCGGACAGGGTGGCATACGGGATGCCATTGACCGCAGCCTCGTGATTGCCTGATTCATTCTTATTCTCGCCATCAACTGAAGTGTTAACATAGACAATGCTGTTTTCCGGCGCTGTCACTGTGCCTTTGAATCGTGCTGTTCATAAAGCCCAGGGAACCGGAGTCGTCATTGTCCTTGGTAACGTTACCGGTAATGGTGCTGTTGGTGATGCCCATGTTACCAGTGCCGTCTTTGGTAACATCACCGTTAATCGTGGCGTTGTCTCACCGTCACGGTACCAAAGCCGCTGGACTTCAAGGCGCCGGTTAATGTAGCATCTGCAATGGAAACTGTAACAGCAGTGTTCTCAGTATTATTTTGCGGGTTGCTTTCATATATGGCCGCGCCGCCAGTGATGGTACCGCCATTGATAGTAACAGTGATTGTTTTATCTGTGGTGTGTTGAGCCACTGCAATGCCAGTATTGGAGGTTGTGGTGCCGCTTCCATTCTCGTCAGAATCCGGGGTGCCGGTTCCGCCAGAAATGGTGCCATTGTTAACCGTCAAGCTGCCGGAACGGATTTCGATACCAGTGATATTAGATTGAATGGTACCACCATTGATCGTCATGATACCATCCTGCGGCTGATAGATTGCCACTCCATTCGTGGAGGTGATGGTACCACCATTGATCGTGACTTCAGTATTGTGACGGGTGCCGTTACCGGAGATGCCATAGTACTGTCCCTGAATGGTGCCACCGTTGACAGTGAGTTTCGCGGGGGGTGTCAGGGGTCAGTCTCCCCTTTATCGTCATCTTTACGGCACACGCAATCTTCGTCGTGGTAATAGAACCGCTGCCAACAGTGTCTTTAATGGTCAAATCTCCACCACGTTTCACGGCCAGGAGATAGTCAACTGTTGGGTCTGAAGTCCACTTCTCACTGGCACGGATGGAGTGCCCGTTCAGGTCGATAGTGGTATGCTTATCTACTTCAACACCATCTGTTAGTATTACATCCTGGAGCAGAATGATGGCTTGTTCTGTTCCTGCGTCAACGGCACCTTGCAAAAGTATTATAATGCAAGTCGCCAACAGCCGCTACATGGTTGCAATTGGTGCCATCACACGAGGTATCTGTCTCCTGTTCTTGAGTTCCTACATCCTCCGCCGCCAACGCTGTCATCGGTACTAAACTCATCACCATACACAAAGACAGAAACGCGGCAAAAAATTTTCTCTTCACGTGTGTTTTCCTCCTTTTATCTTTTTTATGGGGTCGCGCTGGGGTGGGTGTCCTTCGCTCCCTATCACCTCCGCAATATAAAAAGGTGTAGGTTTTCAAAGGATTCGTACCATATGAGATATTTTCAAAAATGTGTTGAAAAAGCGCTTTCTTTGGGGTATGATAGGGGCGAGTACTTGGCCAATCCCGCGTTTCAAAAAGTACACTTTTTCGGAGCGGAGGTGGTTCTATCGAGAGCCGGACACCTTACCCCAGCGAAAAAATCCATAAAAAAAAGGAGGAAAACACACGTGAAAAAGAAAATTTTGGCCGTGTTCCTGTCGCTGTGCATGGCAATGAGTTTGTTGCCGGTTACGGCGTTGGCGGCGGAGGGGAAGGAAAAATTTCGCCTCCCACAGCCAGCGGCAATAACTTTTTGCCAACGGGACACCTATTACAATTACGGCAGATGAGCCGGAGGGCGGCGCAGATGTGACGTCGCAGTATACGGATTTTACTGCTACCGATACCGACAGCAGCGCCTACATCAGCTGGAATGACAACGGAACGACCAAATATGTTGGTGTCAGTGACGATGTGTCCATCTATGGCGGCGGCGATGGCCGCGAAAAGGCTGTAACGCTTCCCAGCACCAGCATTACCATGACCGGAGGAACTGTTTGGAACTTGTTTGGTGGAAACTATGGGGAAGAGACTAAAGACGAAAACTTTTGCTCCACTGTTGAGGGGGAATGTAAACATTTCGCTTTCAGGAAAAGCCGTTGTGAAAAATCTGCTACATGGAGCGGGAGCCAGAAACACTTGTGTCAACGGTACCATTACTATGACCTTTGACGGAGTTGATCTCTCCGATGATACCAATAAGCTTTATGTGAATGGCGGCTCTTGGGGCAACGGAAATGAAGGAACCCGAAAGATTGAAAGTGGCGCCATGGATACGGATGCTGTGGCCAATAAAGTCGTGATCAAGGCCAACGATAGTAAGTTCTATTTGCTTGGCGCCGGCGGCGCTGGCAAAGCACCAAAGTGAACAATGGCAGTGTAGAACTGAATAATTGTACGGTTGGAAGTTTGTATTTGAGCGGCATCAACGGCGAGGTTGTGGACTCTTCCATCGTGGCGACCGACTGCAAGATCGGAAGCTTTTTTCCGCCACCAACCGCGGCTTTGTGGGAACGGGAAGCGTTGAGTTGAACAAGTGCACTGTTGAAGAGCTCAATACAGGCGCGGCTGAAGGGTGCTTCTCCTCCGACTCCGGCGGAACAGATGGCAGCGGTGTCACAGGTAGTGTGACATACAATATCGATGCATACAGCACTGTGGATAAGGCTGTTTTGACGCCTTATGTGACGCGAATCAATGATGCGTATACGAACACCTTCCAGGATGTCACAGTGAATAAGGCTGGAGATCCGTTGAAACTGGAGGTTGCGTCTTTCGATGCCGTTTACGACAAAGAGGGAAATGCAACAAAAGTTTTGAAGGAATATTTGGTGCCGGAGGACAGCACTCTGACGCTGAACAATGTGAAAACCACGATTGCTGATGGCAACACCCTCACCAACGCGGGCACCATCAACATGGATGAGGCTTCCAGCCTGACTGTGGCTTCCGGCGCGACCTTGGAGCAGGCAGGCACCGTAACTGGAAATGGTAAAGTTGAAAATAACGGTGGTACCGTTACCGAGTATGTCGCCCGTGTTGGCAACAAGGGCTATGGCTCTCTGGCGGAAGCTCTGAACGCTGTTGCAACTAACGGCGGCACCATCACCCTGCTTTGCAGAACGCCACTCTGAAGGCGGATATCACCATCAGCAAAAATATTACCATCGATGGGCAGGGCAAGTACAAAATCGATGCCAAGCCTGCGAAAGATCATGCTATTACCGTTGCCCCGGTGGTGCACTGACTCTGAAAGATGTGACGCTGAACATCACAGACGAAGAAAATCAAATCGGAACCTACGGTCTGGATGTGCAGTATGGAGCAACCCTGACGCTGAATAATGCTGAGATTGACGTGAGCGGTGTTTCTAATGCTACGATTTCGGCTTCTTGGGGATCCAATAGCAAAGAGCCCGGAAAGTTCATTCTCAACAACTCTAAGATTACAGCAACGAACATCGGCGGCAACTTCTCCAACGGCGGTGACTGGGCGCTGACCAATTCCAGCATTGAGATTGAGGACTGCGCATCCAATGGATTCAGCTGCAATTCTGCCACGCTGGATAACTCCACCGTTTCTGTCTCTGGCGCACAGTTGATGGGCGTTACCGCCAAAAAAGATTACACTGGAAAATGACAGTGCAGTCACTGTTGAGGAGTGCGGCACGGAGCTGCCGAAAGACTCCAAATGGGCTACGGATGACGAAAGCTATAAGCATCCTGTAGAGATCAAAAAGGTGGTAAAAGTAACCATCGACAGCACCTCTTCCATGACTCTGCAAAATAATGTGAAAGGCAATAACACCGTTTATTTTGTAGAGAGCACCCTGGACAACAATGGCACTCTTCAGGCAAATGTTGTCACCAAGGCCCCGCTGGTTCCTTCTCTGTCACTGTGAAGAATGGGAGCACTGTGCTGGATGTTGCCACTGTGGAGAGCGGAACAAACTATACGCTTCCCGCCGCACTCAGCAATTACGGCTACAACCACTTCGTGGGTTGGAACGACGGCAGTAAGACATATGACGCTGGCACTCAGGTGCCCATCACCGCCGACACCATCTTCACCGCCGTCTGGTCCTACATCCCCCCGCCAACCCCAACTACCGCATCGACATCCCTGATTTTGAGGGCGGCACCGTCACCGCCGACCCCGCCGCCGCCAAGGCCGGGGCCACCGTGACCCTGACCGCCACTCCCGAGGAAGGCTACGCCCTGGGCACCCTCACCGTCACCGACCGCTTCGGCGACGCCGTGAAGGTGACGGAGAACGCCGACGGCACCTACACCTTCACCATGCCCAACGGCCAGGTGACCGTGAAGGCCACCTTCGTGGAGACCGAAGAGCCCGCCCCGCCGAGCCCTTTACTGACGTGGACGAGAACGACTGGTTCTATGATGAAGTGGTTTACGTCTACGAGAATGGCCTGATGAACGGTGTGGAGAACAACCAGTTCGCCCCCAACACCGCCACCAACCGGGCCATGCTGGCGACCATTCTCTATCGCCTGGCTGGGGAACCCGCTGTGTCTGGTGACCTGCCCTTCACTGATGTGGAGAGCGGCACCTGGTACACCGACGCCGTCCGTCCTCTGGGCCGCCCAGAACGGCATCGTCAACGGCCTGGGTGAAAACACCTTTGCTCCCATGAACACCCTCACCCGGGAGCAGCTGGTGACCTTCCTGTACCGGTACGCCGAGGCCAAGGGCTATGACGTGTCCGCCTCCGCTGACCTCTCCGGCTACCCCGACGCCGGCCAGGTCAGGACTATGCCCAGCCCGCCATGGCTTGGGCGGTGGCTGAGAACATCATCCAGGGCATGGAGGACGGTCGGCCTTGGCCTTCAGCCAGATGCCCAGGCGCCCATCTGCCGGTCGAAGTCGAAGAACTCCCCACCAGGGTTCCCAAAGCCAGGGCCAGGATCATGGAGAGGGTGGCCGCCGTGTCCAGGGAGGCCAGCTTCCCGCCCTGGACCGAGAGGCCCCCGCCATGGCCCCCGGCCGCCCCGATGAACAGGGTCCCCAGGCCCATGGCCTTCATCAGCCCCTCTTGGTAGTGCTCCTTAAAGGCCGCCCCGGGCCACCAGACCCACGGCGCCCCCCAGGACGATGGCCGCCACGTTGGCGATGGTTCCCGTTCCGATCATGGCCCGCTCCCCCTTTTTCGCGCAGTGGCCCTAGTATACCAGATTTCGCCGGGAAGGGAAGCCTCCTTGCGCTTTGCCGGGGGCGTGGTATCATGGCCCTATCACCCATCCCTTGCGCAA
>VOFC01006668.1_pt1 | contig 41152 bp, 58 predicted proteins | sample 5384161 | NCBI WGS metagenome assembly VOFC01 (sample SAMN12384722, study PRJNA508395) | human gut metagenome | isolation source: healthy gut B | host: Homo sapiens
AAGCGAAGGCATAGTGCGCCATCTGGTGCTTGCCCGGAGCTACCTGTTGCATCATAAACAGCGAAAGCCCCACAAAGCCGAAGCCGTAACGAAATACTTGGCATGGCACTGCCAATCAGCATGCCGCTCTCCGGCGATATATATCGCTAACAGGGTATATGCCACAAAAGGCAGGTTAAAGATGCAGCACAGGGAGAACAGCGTTTCCGCAGTCCGCGGTGCGATATGTAATAACCGGCAGCAAAGAAGGCCAGCTTCCAGGCGGCAGCTCCGTAAGTGCAATAATACAACCTATCTCCTGTATTCGGTCCACGAAGCCGCCTGCCCGAACGTTCACCTTCAAGAAAAGGGGAACGATACTTCATGACAAGGAAACCCTCGGCCCAAGGCGATAGAGAATGACGAAAACTTTCAGGCATATAATACCCTATGTATTGACGTTTTCTGGAAAGTCACAATTTACGCTCCGCAACTTCTCCAGCGTTTCGCCCGCCGACTTGGTTTCGGCAGCCGCAGCGCCGCCCGAAGGCAGCATACGCCAATGGTATATTGCCAGCAATATCATCGGCAGCCATTACCAGCATACACACATCCAGAAAGCCTGGACAGTTGCTTCGTGACGCACTGCATCCGTGGCGCCAGGCACTCCGCGAAGTATTTCAGCAGCCATAGCCAGTATACCAAACCGCCGGACGCCACAATCTTGGCGATGTTATGAAAAGCTCCCGCCAGCCGATGTACTTTGCCTGTTCACGCTTATTCAATCTCGGACGTAGCCCGCCGTCCGTTGCCACATCGTGCGTAGCGCCGCTGAAAGCGATAACCGCCAGCAAAAAAATGGAAGAGCAAAAAAGAACAGAAGATTCAGTGCAAAGGCGACCAGTGCGAACCCCGCTCCATAACCAACTGCGTCAGCACCACGAAATTTCTTCGTCTTGAACATCTCGAAAAGGACTCAAAGAAACTTCAACGTCAGGAAGCATTATCAGTGAGGTCCACAAAGCTATTTGGGCATCACCCACTCCCAGCCCTTGAACATAAGTACGGAAACCATGTTCCAGCACCACAAAGGGAAGCCCCATGGCGAAAATAAACGGTTGGAATCAAGATATCGGATTATGATAATTCCGGCTCATATATGTTTTCGTTGCTATCGGTACTTTCTATTTCCGTAACTCATTATCCGGCATCCGCGGCTTCCGCTCCCATAGTCAGCTCCAGCGTACCGCCGTTTACGATGTCTTGATGGTTGAAGAAAGGGCGGCAAAGTTCTATTCCCCGTTCAGGATAATCTTCCGGACGTACTTTATTGTCACGACTGTTGCTATAGGCTATAATGGTAAAAGGTGTTGCCATTCTGCGAAACGGATGGCGGCCCTCATCAAACAACGGACGCCCGATGGAATACACGGTTTTCGCAAACTGGTGAGAATCCCATAGCATTCAGCACGTACCATGCCGGCATCTGTCCGCAGTCTTCATTGCCGGAAAAGGCCATTGGGCTCTGTGAAAGTAAAGCGTAGCGCAGCTACTGTCCACCAACGCCTGTGTCTTGTACGGCTGTCCACATAGTTATAAAGGTGGAGCAATATGGTGGCTCGGCTCGTTACCGTGTGCATACTGTCCCTATCAGTCCGGAAATATCTACCGATACCGACTCGCCCCTCAAAGGGAAGAAGATCCGCCACGAACAGAGAATCGAGCTTTACAAATGAATGCGTCACGGCCGCCCATGAGTTCCACCAGACCATCTTTACATCGTGCGGTACGAACCAAGTCCATTGCCAGGCAGTGCCTTCACAATAATCATCGTTGCGGTGAGTGGAAGCACGAGGGATTGAAAAGGCGTACGCCAATTGCCCTCGCTATCAAGCCCGCGCATGAAACGGGTAGACGGATCGAAATATACCTTTATAGCCCCTGAAAAGCCGCGTACTTTTAGTCCGGTTCGAAATTATCGCCCATTGCTTCAGCCAACTGATGCACCAACGTCATAAGCATATGCTCCAACGCCTTGGCTGGCCGATTCATTAAGTCTTTGTCACAGGAACATAGCCTATTTTTATTTCTTCCAGTATTTATCTGCGGCATCAACAGTGGCAAATACATGGGGTGAGTAATAATGCCCGTCGTATCGTATTCGCCGTGCGAGACAGTACGGTAGGCTTCCTTTCACATCAAAATTACATATCCCTTAAGCGTAAGAGTCGCAAATCAGAGAAACGCATGGTAGCTAATCATCACCAAGAAGCTGCTTTATGTTCAATATCGGGGAATACACCGCCTTCTTTCTTTCGATGGATAAAAGGCTTCATATTCAGTTCAGGGATCTATAATTGTCAACAAAGGATGATAAGCACGGGAAAGCATCCAATGGGAGAATATCGTGTACACAGGTTCGTCCACACTGCCCTGATGCGGCTTCAAATCCATACCGAAATAACGTCCGTCTGCATCCGTAAAAAGATTGGGCTGCAAACCGGTATGCGATAAAGGGCTGTATAAAAACATCGTGCGCTGGTCGGCACCTCCTGCGTACGGATATCTATTTCGGGACAGATAGTTGTTCCATGCCTGACGTGCTGCACTCCGCACCCGTCAAAATCCCATCCGGGTATTTCGGCCTCCACATCTTACGCGCGCTCCGTCCATATCGACAGCCGAAACACCCACTTTCACCAATACCTCTTCATTCTGTGCCGTAGGGAACTGCAACAGTACTTTGGCGGTGGGGCGACCGGGGCCTCTTCCACGCCACAGAATCCGTCACCAATGTATAGGTAAACGGCTTGGAGAACTTGGCATAGAAGCTTTCGATATACTGTCGGAATGCCCAATATGCCTGCTTTTTATGTCCGCGGATTTCGAAAAATACTAATTACTTATTTTCATTTCCTCATTTGTCTGACGTCGATACTGCAATCAAAGCCCACAGAATGAAACCGGCATCTTCAGCTTCCGGGAAAGGTATACCCGCGAATTGCAGCACGCTTTGTCGCAGTAAGTTCCGCTCTTTACGTTATAAAGGCTCCAGCAAGTATTTTGAATAATATCCAAGCCGCTTACCATTGTCGCGAGAAAGCCGAACAGCAATATTTCTGCTTAATCTTCCTCGATCCCATCGGATGATACTCCTGCTTCCTACAGTAGGTACTGCAGTACATCACCGTAGTCCGCACATCCTGTTCCGTTGACATGGGTATGGTGAGAAACCGTTGGATGGTAGTATCCTCGTAATAGAGTCCGAAACAAGCGTCCCATTCGTAGATGATGCGGCTCGTGGACTGGGTTGAATCAATCCTGCCTGGAACAAATTGCACTTTATTAAGGCGTCCATGTCCGCCTCGTCCCAGATGTAAAGGATTACATAAGAGGCATGTCCTGCTCTGCCTGCGTACAGCGCACCAGCAACAGAGTCCTGCCCGTAGCAATATGGGAAATTAGATTTCAAGTTTGTTTTCATATTCTTGGTACATTAGATTATCAAATGGCATAAAGCCGACAGCCTGCTTTATCCAAGTCATTCCACTTCTTGCGGCGTGGGGAATTGCGTGTCTTTTCATAAAGAATATCAAAAGTACCCGGTGTATAATCCATCGGACCGCCCAGCAAGCGGGTAAACGGCAATAACTCGTGATCTGCTTCGGCAAGCGTGGTATTGATACGGGTAATCCTTACTGCCCTTCATATATTCAATTTTTCTCCGGTCGGGATTGTTTTGGCACGCTTGTACAGCACACTCAAAGATACCCGGCGTATAATCCATGTTGTTGGCTGCGGCAAAATCAATATAACGTTTTGCATTTTCGGTAGTGGCGCCGTGGTTGTCGTTTATCACCCAGCCGGTATCCACACCCAGATGCATACCCCACCATATACCTACATACTTCATCGGGCGAACCCAGTCGGTAGACTCCAAAACGCAGGGTTCGTTCAAGTTCAGGATAAGTGCTGAATTTATCAGTCCCACAGCTTTCGAAGCTATTTCAGCACGAAAGTACGCCAGGGCGTATTGAAACTGCCGCCTTCTATCTTAGCCTTTCGGAAATGCCGTCGGGCCATGCCAATCGATTTGAACCGCAGCCGCCGGTATTTTGCAAAGTCATTTAATGAAAGTCCGTCAATGCGGCTTCGTGAATACTGGCGTAAGTCTTACCTACCTTTTAAAGGTCATCAGGGGAGTGTTTTGCGTTATCAGTCTTGCTGAGCGGCTGTGTACGATATAACAGCTCATATGTTTCGTAGTTGGCTTAGGAATAGACCAGGAAATTCCATCCTGCGCCATATTGAAAGAGGTAAGTTCGTCCGTAACAAAGATGCTGTCTACTCCGGCAACTTCATACTCGTACCGGAAACCGACTCCGTCGTCAAATACCCCGAAAGCGAAGGGGGTCAGTTTCGTATCCGCCTCATCAGACAGACAAACCGCCATTTCATTATAATGGTTACGGATACTCTTATTCTCTCCCCAAAGGTTGTGTCCATGTCTCGTCCGCAGCGGAAAACTCCGTACCGACAACTTTCATACCCTCCGAAAGATTCACACCCTTTCCGGCAAAGGAATCCCAAAGCAGAAGGGGCTACAAAAGCCGTATCATCCACATCTATCCGATACGTCATGCGGTTGTGGTCATCCAATGCAAACTGAAGGCGGATATGACCATCAGGCGAAACGACTTCTGTCGGTTTGGGAGTACATCCGCATATTACAAGCAGCAGACTGACAATCCATAATATTGTTTTCATGTTTTTCCGGTAATCTTTTATTGTGTAATGGTACAAAAAACATGCAGCTACCTACGCTTTTCCTTAGAAAACGAATACGGATAATCTTCCGCACGGACACCTCGCTGCAGGTTGGGCTTATCGCCCATTTCGAATTTCAGCGTACCGCCTTTCAGCAAGTCTCCGTGGCGCAGATAGTTTTTGGTATATTCATTTCCGTCGACCTGAAGAGACTGTATATAGACATTCTGCGCACTGTTGTTTCCGGCATCGATCGTCAGCGAGTTTCCGTTTTCAAAATGCAGAACGGCTTTCTTTGAACAAGGGAGCGCCCAATACATATTCGTCCGTACCGGGACATACCGGATAGAACCCGAGAGCCGAGAATACATACCATGCCGAAGTCTGACCATTGTCCTCATCACCGCAATAGCCGTCCGGACCGGCTGTATACATACGGTTCATCACCTGACGCAGCCAATATTGCGCTTTCCAGGGTTGTCCGATGTAGTTATAGAGATAAATCATGTGCTGTATAGGCTGGTTGCCATGTGCGTAATTGCCCATATTCATTACAGTCATTTCACGTATTTCATGGATGACTTGTCCGTAGTAGCTATCATCGAATACAGGCGGAACAATAAATACGGAATCGAGCATATTGGCAAATACCTTTTCGCCCCCCATCAAATCGACCAATCCTTGCGGGTCGTGGAATACCGACCAGGAGTAGTGCCAACTGTTTCCTTCGGTAAAGGCATCCCCCCACTTCAACGGTGAGAACGGTGTCTGGAACTTACCGTCTTTATTACGCCCGCGCATCAACAGACTTTCCTTATCAAAAATATTACGGTAGTTCATGGCACGCTTTGCAAACAACTCCTGCTCCTTTTTTCGGACGGTTCAAAGCTTTGGCAAGCTTATAGATGCACCAGTCGTCATAAGCATATTCCAGCGTACGGGCGGCATTTCTCGTTAATCTTCACATCATAAGGAACATATCCCAACTTGTTGTAATATTCATAGCCCAAACGTCCGGTAGATGATATTTCCGGATGTACATGCTCCGTTCCGTAAAGCAGCCCTTCATACATAGTCTTTACATCTTCTACCTTAACACCCTTCAAATAGGCATCGACCAAAACGGAAGCCGAATTATTGCCGATCATGCAGCCACGGTGTCCCGGACTCGCCCATTCGGGAAAGAAACCACTTTCCTTGTAAGTATTGACCAGTCCTTCCTGAATTTCCCTGTTTACCGACGGATACATCAGATTAAGGAAAGGAAACAGACAACGGAATGTATCCCAGAAACCCGTATCGGTGTACATATAGCCGGGAAGCACTTCCCCCATTATAGGGGCTGTAGTGAATGGGAGCACCCTGCTTGTCCAACTCGTAAAAAGCACGGGGGAAAAGCAGCGAGCGGTACAGGCAGGAATAGAAAGTGCGGTATTGGTCGAGGTTTCCGCCCTCCACTTCAATCTTGCCCAACACATTGTTCCAAGCATCACGTCCTTTCTGCACCAGCGTGTCAAAACTGTCCGTACCCTAATTCGAGCAAGTTCCGCTCAGCCTGTTCGTAGCTGACAAAAAGAAGAAGCAACACGTGCATGCACAATCTCGCCTTTCTTCGTCTTAAATCCGATAATCGCACCTGCATGGGCAGCTTGCTGCTCTTTCTGCGATTCCTGAATTACACTGTCTTTAACAGAAGCGGTATATGTAAAAGGTTTGTCGAACTCTACAATAAAGTAGTTTCTGAAATTCTGCGGTACACCGCCGCTGTTACGGGTGGAATATCCGATGATCCGGTTCTTTCCGGTACAATCCTGATATAGGAACCGCGGTCGAAAGCATCTACCACCACATAGGAATGTTCATTTTCCGGAAATGTGAAACGGAACAGCACGGCACGTTCGGTAGGAGTAAACTCCGTCACCACATCGTGCTCCGCCAGATATACCTTATAATAATGCGGCAACGCAACCTCACCTTTATGCGAGAACCAGCTTGCACGTTTGTCCTCATCGAAAACAGGTTGCCCGGTAACAGGCATAATGGAGAATTGCCCGTAATCGTTTATCCATGGACTGGGCTGGTGCGTCTGCTTGAAGCCTCGGATTTTATTGGCCGTATAGACATATTGCCAGCCATCCCCCATTTTTCCGGTTTGCGGTGTCCAAAAATTCATTCCCCACGGACGCGCAATGGCGGGATAGGTGTTTCCGGTAGAAAGCTCGAATGTGGATTGAGTACCCACCAAAGGATTTACATACTGTACCCAATCCTTAGCCTTTATGCTCGTAAAACAGCATAAAAAGGCAAATGCCAATAAAAGTTTTTTCATAATATTTGAATTTCAGATTATCAATAAACAAAACAAGCCTGTTCTATTTGGATTTGGAAGAAGATATAAAAACGTTTTCGCCTATTACCTTGTATTTGATACCGATGGAATTCTTTATCAAATCCAATGTGGCAGCTACGTTTTCTTTCTTCTTCAACGGTCCGGAATATGTTCTTTCAATGTCCACATCCGGTGCTATAATGATTTTCACGTTATAGGCTCTCTCCAAAATCTTGCAAAGCGTGCGTATGTCCGTCTGATTTAAATCGAATGCCGTATCATGCCAGCCCTCTATACCCGGTTCTGCTGGTTTCACTGTCAGTCGTCGGGTCATTCCGTCCAATTTGGCCTGTTGCCCCGGCGAAAGCACTATCATGCCTTCACCATGATTGCCCTTTACTTCTACCTCACCTTTCAATAAGGTGGCTACCGCCCTTTGTCCGTTTTCCCCGGACTTCAAATTAAAGGTTGTTCCCAATACCCTCACTTGCATGGCATGGCTTTGTACGATAAAAAGGCTTGGCTGTATTTCTCTTCACATCAAAGAAACCTTCTCCGTTCAGATACACATGTCTCTTGCCACCTTCAAAATTACGGGGATATTGCAAAATCGTGTTTTTATTCAACCATACTTTGGTTCCATCCGGAAGCATCAGCTCCTTTATGGTTTCATTGGCCGTAACAGTGACCAAAGATTCGGAACTACGGCTACCCGCCTGATAGAACCAGTAGCCCATACCTCCCTATAAAAAAAGCACCGACTGCGATAGCTGCATATTGCATCCACCGGTGAAACAGTGTACCTTCAACTTACGCTCCCGCTCCTCTCCCGAGCCTTTGCGACAATTGTTTTTCAGCCTTCGCAAGGAGTGCTTCCTCAGAAGCCGCATCGGATTTTCCCACTGACCACCGACCCGGCCGCCATCGAAAAGACCCGCCGGATGATCCCCATCGGCTACTGGAAGGGCAGCGGTCTCTCCATCCTGCTGGATATGATCGCAACGGTGCTGACCGATGCAAACTCCGTGGCAAAGATCGGCACCTTCGGGGACGAGGTCGGCCTGACTCAGATCATGATCGCCATCGATCCCACCAAGTTCCAGTCCGCCGAGGCCACGGACGCCATCGTGGACGCCATCGCCGCCGATGTTGCCTCCAGCCAGCCGGTCATCGAGGGGGCCGAGGTGCGCTGCCCCGGTCTGGGTGAGCACCGCAGCCGGAAGGAAAATCTGGAGCTTGGCATCCCCCGTTGCCGAGGAAAAGTGGAACGAAGTTCTGGCCATGTGATGCCGGACCCAGAAAAAGGAGAATTGCCGTGAGAAAGAAGATCAACCGCCGCACCTTCCTGAAGGTGATGGGCGCTGCCGCTCTCGCCGGAGCCGCCGGGAGCCTGACCGGCTGCGGAAGCTCCGGGCAGGGAGACGGGAAAAACACCATCATCCGGGTGGCCTTCAACCAGCCGGAGACCCACGCCGAATACATCGCGCTGGCCGACTTCGGCGAGAAGTTCGCCGCTGCCACCAACGGCCGCTATCAGGTCGAGATCTACCCCAACGCCGTTCTGGGCGATCAGGGCCCCGTGACCGAGATGATCCGCACCGGTGCCCTGCAGCTGGCCGTTGTGCCCATGTCCGTTCCCGAAAGCTACAACAGCGATTTTGCCATCATCGCCGCCCCCTATCTGTACGACAATCTGGAACAGATGGAGACCGCTGCGCGGGAAGGCGTCTTTGACCCCCTGTTTGCCACAACGGACAAGTTCAATTTCGAGGTCGCTACCCTCTACACCTCCGGTGCGCGCCACATCTACACCGACCAGCCCATTGTGACGCCGGAGGACCTGAAGGGTTGCAAGATCCGGGTACAGGATTCCGACACCTATATCAGGATGATCGACCTGATGGGAGGTGTCGGCATTGCCATGGCGCAGAGCGACGTCTATGCCGCCGTCCAGCAGCATGTCATCGAGGGCGGCGAGAACTCGGAAGTCGTCTACAACAACTTCAAGCACTACGAAGTGTCGCCCTACTTCAGCTACACCAACCATCTGGTCATGACCGACGTCGTTGTCGTCAACAAGGATTTCCTGGACGACATGGACGAGGACACCCGTGCGACCTTCCGCCGCCTGATGAAGGAATCCATGGAGGTAGAGTTCGAGGCATGGGACCAGAACATCGAAGATGCCAAAGCCGTTCTGGAGCAGCACGGCGTCACCTTTGTGGAATCGGATATCGCCGCCTTCCGGGAGCGCTGCATGCCGCTGCTTGAAAGCATCGCCAACCGTTCCGAGATGACCCGCTCCGTGTATGATCAGGTCATGGCGATCAAAGAGAGGGAGGCATGAACCCTATGAAAAAGCTGAAACAGATGATCGACAAGGCCGTCGAATGGTTTTCCATCGCGCTGGTCATCGTCATGGTCCTGCTGGTACTCTGGCAGATCATCGCGCGGTACCTGCTCAACAGTCCCAGCAGCTTCAGTGAGGCGCTGACCCGCTACCTCTTCGTCTGGCTGGTCCTCATCACCTCCACCTACGCCTTCGGCAGCCGGGATCACATGTACATCTCCGCCCTGAACGACCGTCTCCGCGGAAAGACCCGCACCGTGGTCAACATCCTGATCGAGATCCTGACCATCCTGTTCGCCGCCTGCGTCATGGTCTTCGGCGGAAGCATCATCACCCGGATGCAGATGGTCTCGCTGGATTCCAGCCTGCACATTCCCATGGGCGTGGTCTACGCCGTCATCCCCGTCTGCGGTGTCATCACCGTGTTCTACTGCATCTGCAACATCCTCAAGGAACTCGAAAAAGCAAAGGAGGCCGCCTGATATGACTCTCGCCATCCAAACTGCCATCGTCATGGTCGTTCTTCTGGTCGTTATGCTGGCCATGGGCGTTTCCATCAGCATCTCGGTCGGTCTGTCCAGCGCGGTGGCCATGCTCTGCATGCTGCCCGCCCAGGTCTCCTTTGTCACCAGTGCCCAGCGGCTCTTCGCCGGTGCCAACTCCTTCTCCCTGATCGCCATTCCCTTCTTCATTCTGGCCGGCAACCTGATGAACAACGGCGGCATTGCCGAGCGTCTGGTCAATGTGGCCAAGGCCATTGCCGGGCGGATGCCCGGTGCGCTGGCCCAGACCAACGTCATCGCCAACATGCTGTTCGGTGCCATCTCCGGTTCCGGTGCCGCAGCTGCTGCCGCCATGGGCGGCACCATCGGCCCCATGGAAGAAAAAAAAGAGGGCTACGACCCGGTCTACAGCGCCGCTGTCAACATCGCCTCGGCCCCCACCGGCATGCTGATCCCGCCCTCCAACCTGATGATCGTCTACTCCACCATCGCAGGCTGCGTCTCCGTCGCCGCCCTGTTCACGGCCGGTTATCTTCCCGGCATCCTGTGGGGCCTCATCGTCATGGTCATTGCCGGCATCACCGCTAAGAAAAAGGGCTATGTGGTGCAGGAAAAGGTCTCCGGCAGGCAGGCCCTGAAGGCCATTCTGGACGCCATCCCCAGCCTGCTGCTCATCGTCATCATCATCGGCGGCATCCTGGGCGGCGTGTTCACCGCCACCGAGGCTTCTGCCGTGGCCGTGGCCTACGCCACCGTCCTGGGCCTGATCTACAAGGGCTTCACCCTGAAGGACCTGCCCCGCATCATTCTGGAGTCCGCCAAGATGACCGGCATCATCACCCTGATGATCGGCCTGTCCTCCATCATGTCCTGGGTCATGGCCTTCACCGGTCTGCCCGACCTGATCGCCAACGGCATCCTCTCCCTCACCGGCAACAAGTACATCATCCTCGTCCTGATGAACATCATCCTGCTGATCGTCGGCACCTTCATGGACCCCACCCCCGCCGTCCTGATCTTCACCCCGATCTTCCTGCCCATCTGCAAGACCTTCGGGATGCACGCCGTCCAGTTCGGCATCATGGTCAGCATGAACCTGTGCATCGGCACCATCACCCCGCCGGTGGGCTCCATCCTGTTCACCGGCTGCAAGGTGGGCCATGTCAGGATCGAGCAGGTCATCAAGGAGCTGCTGCCGTATTTCTTCGCCATCCTCGCGGCTCTGCTGCTGGTGACGTACATCCCCGCCATCTCCATGACTCTGCCTACCCTGGCCGGGCTCATCAAGTGAGGAAGCTGCCATGGAAAACTGCTTTGTCCCTCGCTGCTCAACCTTTCGGATGACTATCTGAAGGACGAGGTGCAGAAGCTGGACCGCAGCGGCGCCGACATCCTGCATCTGGATGTCATGGACGGGGACTATGTGCCCAACTTCGGCATGAGCTTCAACGAGATCGCCACCGTCCGGGCCAATACGGACCTGACGCTGGATCTCCACATGATGATGCGAAACCCCCGCCGCTATGTGGAGCGGTATGCCGCCTGCGGGGTTGATATCATCTACATCCACCCGGATTCCGAAGCCATCCCCACCGAGACGCTGGCCCTGATCCGGAAACTGGGCAGACACCCGGGCATCGTCATCAACCCCGGCGTCTCGCTGGAGACGGTGCAGGAGCTGTTCCCGCTGGTGGACTATGTGCTGGTCATGACTGTCAACCCCGGCTTTGCCGGAAGAGATTATCTGCCCTATGTGGAGACCAAGATCAAATGGCTGGTGGAGATCCGCCGCCAGTACGGGTTCCACATCGTCATCGACGGCGGTGTGACCTGGGAGGTACTCCGCCGCCTCTGGGGATACGGCGTCGAGGGCTTTGTTCTGGGTAAGCAGATCCTGTTCGGGCAGGACCAGCCCTACGATCAGATCATCCGGAAGGTCCGGGCGGTCTGAGCTGACTTGACAGATTTGACAGGAGGTTAGAACGATGGGATTTTTGACTGGAAAAACTGCGATCATCACCGGTGCAGGACGTGCCGTTCTGAAGGACGGCAGCTGCGGCTCCATCGGCTATGGCATTGCCACGGCCTACGCCAAAGAGGGAGCCAATCTTGTGATCACCGGCCGCAATCTCAAGAAGCTGGAGAACGCAAAGCAGGAGCTGAAAAGCCGCTACGGTATCCGCGGCCTGTCCCGTGTCGCTGCCACCGAATGGGGCAGGGACGGCATCAACGTCAACGTGGTCTGCCCGCTGGCATGGACGGCCAAGCTCGAGCAGTTCAGGGACGCCTACCCCGACGCCTTCAAGGCCAATGTCAAGATGCCCCCCATGGGCCACTACGGCAACGCCGAGACCGAGATCGGCCGGGTGTGTGTCCAGCTGGCCGGGCCTGACTTCAAGTTCATGTCCGGCGAGACCCTGACGCTGGAAGGCGGCATGGGCCAGCGGCCGTGATTCCGCTCTTTTTCGACGTTTTGCCGTGATCTATGTGCAACATTTTTGTGAAACTCTGACAATGCCGATTGACAGCGGTGTCAGGACGTGATATCTTAGCGTTGACAAACCGGGCTCTGTTCTCCGACAGGGCCCCGCGATCTGCCGCATTCCTGCGGCAAGGAAAGGTTGAACCGCTATGACAAACACCCTGAAACGTTCCGGCGCTGCGCTGGTCTCGCTGGCCCTTCTGGTGCTGCTGGCCCTGTGTGCCGGAGCTGCCTCCAGCCAGAACGTCGGCGTCAAATTCTGGAAAGAGAAATCCGATAAGGAGTCCATGGCCAACACCGGCATCGACTCGGACCGCACTGCCACCCTCACCCGCCAGAGCAACGGCACCTATACTCTGACCCTGCCCGTCAAGCAGGTCTCCAAGATGGGCGTCACCGGCTACCTGACCGGCCTGACCATCGGCGATGTGACCTACAACGGCACCGTGACCGGCGACTTCAGCAAGTCCACCGCCGTACTCACCATCAAGAACCTGCCCGCTTCGGTCCTGACCGGCAGCGACGTCAACAAATCGGTCCTTGTGACCTGCAACATCCAGATGGATATGGCGCTTCTGGGCGAGATCAACACCACCGCCCGGATGTGCATCTGGAACAAGAAATAACCCCTTTGCCCTGAGGACAGCAAATACTGCCGCACAGCAGATGTGCGGCAGTATTTTTGTACTTACAGATCCAGTTTCTTTTCCACAAGGCCGGTGACCATCTCGTCCAGCTGGGTCACCGCGTGTTCCGCGCCTTTGGCCAGCTTGCGGACGTTCCGCCGGACCTGCCGCGGATTCTGGGTCAGGGCCATGGTGCCCGCGGCTCCCAGCGCCGCCCCGGCGGCCATTCCCAGCAGCAGGCCGCCTGCGGACTCCTGTCTGTATTCATGTTTCATGCTCGTTTCTCCTTTCGGCCGGTGCATTTTCCCCTGCCGGTGCTAGTATTTCCTGTAAAGAATCCACTATACGCTTTTTTTGTCCCGCAAAATGTGGTATACTGTATCATACGCTGAAAGGCCGGGCCCTGTGCAGGGCGGCGGCCTGTGCGAAGGAGGTCCCTTTTTGTTGAAACCGAATGAACCGAAAAAAATCCTCTGCATCCACGATCTTTCCGGCATGGGCCGCTGCAGCCTTGCGGTGATCCTGCCGGTGCTGTCGGTCATGGGCGACCAGCCCGTGGCCCTGCCCACGGTGGTGTTCTCCACCCATACCGGTGGCTTTGGCACCCCGGCTCGGCTGGACGGCGCTGACTACGGCGCGGCTGCACTGGAACACTACCGGGAGCTGGGGGTGGAGTTTGACTGCATCTACACCGGCTATCTGGGCGGAGAAGAGCAGGTCGCTCTGGCCGAAAAGGCCTTTGCCCTCTGGCCCGCCGCCCGCAAAGTCGTCGACCCGGTGATGGGCGACAACGGCAAAGCCTATTCCTCCGTCACCCCGGCCTTCATCGACCGGATGCGGGAGCTCTGCCGCAGCGCCGACCTGATCCTTCCCAACGCCACCGAGGCCGCCCTGCTGCTGGAGCGCCCTCTGCAGACTTCGGATCTTGACGATGCCGCCGCGCAGGCGCTGGCTTCGGATCTGCTGACGCTGGCCCCCAGCGCCGTGGTCACCGGCCTTTCGCTGGGCAAGTACATCGGCTGTGCAGGTGCCGGCCGCGAGAGCTTCGTCGTCAAGAAGCTCCACATCGACCGCAGCTTCCCCGGCACGGGGGATCTGTACGGTGCCGTGCTCATCGGCTCCCTGCTCCAGGGCAACGCCCTGAGCGCCGCCGCCGACAACGCCGCCGAGTTCGTGTCGCTGGCCATCCAGAAGACCCCCGCCGGGCAGGACCCCCGCTATGGCGTCTGGTTCGAGCCTCTGCTGCCCCGGCTGTGCCCCGTGAGCTGGGACGACTGAGGGAGGGGCAGCATGAGCGAGAAACCGACCCTGAACATCGTTCTGGTGGAGCCGCGGATCCCTCAGAACACCGGCAATGTGGCCCGCACCTGTGCCTGCACCGCCTGCCGGCTGCATCTGGTGGGCCCCATGGGGTTTGCCATCGACGACAAAAAGCTGAAGCATGCCGGGCTGGACTACTGGCATTACCTGGACATCCACTACTACGACGGGCTGGATGATTTTTTGCCAAAAATCAGGGCCCGTTCTACTACTTCACCACCAAAGCGCCTCAGCGCTACACCGACATCCGGTACCCGGACGGGGCCTATCTCGTGTTCGGGCGGGAGGATGCCGGACTGCCCGAGGCTCTGCTGGCCGCCAATCAGGAATACTGCATCCGCATGCCCATGCGGGACACCTGCCGCAGCCTGAACCTGTCCAACAGCGTGGCCGTGGGCGTGTACGAGGTGCTGCGCCAGTGGGATTTTCCCGAGCTGCTGGACCATGGCCGCCTGCGCGAATACGAATGGAAATGAGGGACATTATGAGCAAGATCGCGATCCTGACCGATTCCTCCTGCGACATCCCACAGGAGATGGCCGAGAAATACGGCATTGACATTATGAGCTTCCACATCCTGCTGGATGATGTAGACTACCTCGAGCGTGTGAGCTGCACCAATGAGGAATTTTACGATAAGATGCGCGCCGCAAAGGGCATCCCCTCCACGGCGGCCATCACCCCGATCCAGTTCTGCGAGAAGTACTGCCAGTATGTGGACGAGGGCTATACCGACGTCATCCATGTGCCTATCAACCGCAGCGGCTCCTCCACCTACAACAACGCCGTCATGGCGCAGGGGATGCTGCGGGGAAGAGCGCCCGGAGCATCACCTGAAGATCCACCTGCTGGACCCCCACACCTACTCCATGGTGTTCGGCTGGTATCTGTGCGAAATGGCCCGGAAGCTCCAGAACGGAGCCGAGATCAGCCACGTCATCCAGGAATTCGAGACCCAGATGAGCAAAATGGAGATCATCCTGGGACCCTACAGCCTCAAGCAGATGAAGAAGAGCGGACGCATTTCCGCCGCCGCTGCTGTCATGGGCGAGCTTATGGGCATCCGGCCCATCATCACCCTGATCGACGGCCAGACCAGGGTGGAAGCCAAGGTCCGCGGCGATGACAAGGTCGTGCCCGCCATGGTCGAGCTGTGCAAAAAGCGGAGCGGGGGCGTGGAGGACTTCGATTACCTGATCGGCCACACCAACATTGCCCAGAAGGACGATTTGGAGCGGGCCTGCCGGAAAGCCTTCGGCAAGGCTCCCCTGCTGAGCTTTGAGCTGGGCGGCGTCGTTTCTGCCAACACCGGCCCCGATACCCTGGCGCTGGTGTATGTGGGCCACCCCAGAAGATGATCTGAGCGTCTGATCTTACACAGCTTTCCACCCGGACCGTCTGCTCCGGTGGAAAGCTGTTTTTTCTGGTTGCATTCCGTCCGATTTTATGCTATACTCCAACTTGCTGCATTTTCATGCAGTTTCCTGAAAAAAGAGCAACTTAGGATTTTAGGCTCCCCGGCACGTCTCGAACCGCGCCGGGCCAAACCCACGGGGCTGGCGGTCCCTGTGTGGTCAAAATTCATCCGCCGGAGTATTTGTATCATGAATCTGAATCTTTCTGTCCGCAAACTGTCCCGCTGCGCCGTGGTCGCAGCCCTCTACGTCGTGCTGTGCATGGCCCTGCAGCCGCTCTCCTATGGCGCGGTGCAGGTGCGCGTGGCCGAGGCCCTCTGCCTGATGCCCGTCTTCGGTGCCGAGTACATCTTCGGCGTCGTACTGGGCTGCTTTCTGGCAAACCTGCTGGGCTCCACCATTGTGGATGTGATCTTCGGTACACTGGCCACTCTGCTGGCCTGCATTGCCACCTACAAACTGCGGAACCTCCGCTTCAAGGGGCTGGCCCTTGCCGCCTCCCTGCCGCCGGTGGTCTTTAATGCTGTCATCATCGGCATTGAGATCGCCGTCCTCTTCCCTGATCCTTCTTCCTCCCCCCCTGTGGCTGGCCTGCATCACCAACGGCATCTCCGTCGGCATCGGCGAGCTGATCAGCTGCACCGTGCTGGGCGTCCTGCTGGTGAAGATCGTGGAGACCAACGCTTCCCTGCGCAAAGTATTTCTGACGGCCTGTTCGAGCAGGCCCATCTTTCCAGGGATTCGGAAAGCTTTTCCGGTTGCTCGGCTTTTCCGCCCCTGCTGTACAACAAAAAAGACCTTCGAGTTCTGACGCTCGAAGGTCTTTTTGCTGCATTCTTCTTGCCGGACGGGCCGTTTTACTTGTGTTCTTCCAGCCAGCGCAGGGCCATATAGGTGTAGGCGGCAGAGCCCTCGTACAGGACGCTGTCGTCAAAGCGCACCTTGGGGTGGTGCTGGCCGTAGAGATAGCCCTCCTTGGCGTTGCCTGCGGAGAGAAACATGCTTACGGTAGGCACTTCGTGGCTGACAAAGGCAAAGTCCTCGCTGCCGCCGCCGGGCTTGCCGCCGGTGATGGGAGCCATATCCATGGCACCCTTACCCACATCTCGGCGGTGTCCGGGATGACATTGGTCATCCGCTTGTGAAGCAGCTCCGCCGCAACCGTCCGGTGGTCAGCACGCCAAAATCATTCTGGGAGAGTTCCCGGGCGTTGATCTCGTGCAATGCAATGTGGATGGGCCGCGGCCGGCCGGTAATGGGGTCGATGCAGTTTTCCGGCATGGAGCCATGGCCGCCTTTGCCGTGCACCACAATGTGGTACTGCTCGCAGCTTGCCATGGTGATGCCGCCGCCCGGCACCAGCACCTCGCCCAGAGGCAGGGGCATCCCGGCCAGCACATGGAACATGACAGCCGCATCCACCTTCGGGTTCTCCAGCAGGCCGTTGGCGATCATATCCGGCGAGCCCTGGAAGATCTCCTCCGCCGGCTGGAACTCCAGCTTGACGGTGCCTTCGATCTCGTCCTCATGCTCCTTCAGCAGCTTTGCGGCACCCAGCATCATGGCCGTGTGCATATCGTGGCCGCAGCCGTGCATCCTACCGGGGATCTCCGAGGCAAACACCTCTCCCGACTCCTCAAAGATGGGCAGCGCATCCATATCGCCCCGGAGCAGGATGGTCTTGCCCGGGCGCTTTCCCCGGCCAGCGCGAGGACACCCGCCCTGCCGCAGTCCTGCGGCGCATAGCCCATCTCGGTCAGGGCCTGCTTGACCAGCGCCTTGGTCTTGGGCAGGTCAAAGCCCACCTCCGGGTTGCGGTGGATCGTCCGCCGCCATTTCTGCAGCTGAGGCTGCAGGGTCTTGGCTTCATCCAGCAATTCATTCGGCTTCATCATCCAAACATCGCTCCCAAAACGCCCTCTCAGGCAGCTGAGAGGGCGGATGATCTTATGTTACTCCTGCGTGTTACCAGCTCCGTCCGGATGGTACTGTGCACAGGTGCACTTTTTCCATTTGAGGCCGCTGCCGCAGGGGCAGGGATCGTTGCGGCCGATCTTGATCACCCGCACGGGCTGGCCCTTGGGGGCACCCTTCACACCGGGAGCACCGTTGCCGGGCACAAAGCCCTCTCCGGTAGGCTTGGCCACCTGCTCCCGCTTGGGAGCGGCACCGGCTTTCCGCACCTCGATGGTCAGCAGCATCTTGATGCTGGACTCCCGGATGGAATCCACCATCTGGTCAAACATATCAAAGCCCTCGATGCGGTACTCGACCACGGGGTCTTTCTGGCCGTAGCCGCGCAGCGCAATGCCCTGCCGCAGCTGATCCATATTATCAATATGGTCCATCCACTGGCGGTCTACACACTTGAGCAGGCAAATACGCTCCAGCTCCCGCATGAGGGGGGCACCGTAGCGCTGCTCTTTATCGTTGAGGACATCCATGCCGCGGTCATACAGCAGATCGGCGATGCCCTCGCGGCTCAGGCTGTCATAATCCTCCACCGTGTAATGGAAGTCGGCATCGGTGGTCAGCCAGCCCTGATAGTGACGGCGGAGAGCACCAAAGTCCCACTCATCCTTGACATCGCCCGCCAGGAACTGGGCGCAGGAAGAGTCGATGTTTTCCCGCAGCATCTTGTGCATCTCGGCGGAGATGTCTTCACCGTCCAGCACTTTGTGGCGCTGGCCGTAGATGATCTCGCGTTGCTGATTCATGACGTCGTCGTACTTCAGCACGTTCTTTCGGATCTCAAAGTTGCGGCCCTCCAGCTTCTTCTGGGCACTTTCGAGGGTGTTGGTGATCATTCGGTTCTCGATGGGGGTGTCCTCGTCGATCTTGAGGGTATCCATCAAGCCCGCCACACGGTCGCCGCCAAACAGGCGCATCAGGTCATCTTCCAGGCTCAGGTAGAACCGGGAAGCACCAGGGTCGCCCTGACGGCCGGCACGGCCGCGCAGCTGGTTATCAATGCGGCGGCTCTCGTGCCGCTCGGTGCCGATGATGAACAGGCCGCCCGCCTTGCGCACCTCGTCGGCCTCGGCCTCGATGGCGGGCTTGTACTGGGCGTACAGCTCCTCGAACCGCTTGCGGGCAGCCAGGATCTTCTCGTCGGTGGTTTCCCCGTGGCCGTCGGATTCGGTCAGCAGCAGCTCCACGGCAGCGGGGTCGGCGTCCTGGGGCTTTTTTTCGGGGCTGAGCAGATTCTCGCAGAAGTGCTCCTTGCGCATCTGGGCCTTGGCCATGAACTCGGCGTTGCCGCCCAGCATGATATCGGTACCACGGCCTGCCATGTTGGTGGCGATGGTGATGGCACCCTTTTTACCGGCCTGCGCCACGATCTCCGCTTCGCGCTCGTGGTTCTTGGCATTCAGAACGTTGAAATCCCGGGTGTAGCGCTGCAGCATCTTGGCCAGCGTCTCGCTCTTCTCCACGCTGACGGTGCCCACCAGCACGGGCTGGCCCTTGGCGTGGCACTCCATCACCTGCTCAATGACCGCCTTGTACTTGCCCTTGACGGTCTTGTACACGGCGTCCGGGTAATCCTTGCGGATGTTGGGGCGGTTGGTGGGCACGGTGACGATGTTCAGGCCGTAGATCTCGGTGAACTCGGTGGCCTCGGTCTTGGCCGTACCGGTCATACCGGCCAGCTTCTTATACATGCGGAAGTAATTCTGGAACGTGATGGTGGCCAGCGTCTTGCTCTCGGCGGCGATCTTGACGCCCTCCTTGGCCTCGATGGCCTGGTGCAGGCCCTCGTTGTACCGGCGGCCGATCATGAGGCGGCCGGTGAACTCATCGACGATGATGACTTCGCCGTCCTTGACCACATAGTCGATGTCCTTCTTCATGACACCGTAGGCCTTGATGGCCTGATCGATGTGGTGGGCCAAGGTCATGTTCTCGGCGGCGGCCAGGTTCTCGATCTTGAAGTATTCCTCGGCCTTCTTGATGCCCTTGGCGGTCAGGGTGCAGGTCTTGTGCTTTTCGTCCACGACATAATCGCCGTCGGTCTGCTCGTCGGTCTCGACCTTGTCTTCCAGCTCCACCACCACGCTCTTGCGCAGGGTGCGGGCAAAGCGGTCCACCTGGGTGTACAGGCTGGAGGAGTCCTCGCCGCGGCCCGAAATGATCAGGGGTGTGCGGGCCTCATCGATCAGGATGGAGTCCACCTCGTCCACAATGTCAACACATGTCCGCGCTGGACCATGTTGTCCTTGTAGGTCACCATGTTGTCGCGCAGATAGTCAAAGCCAAACTCGTTGTTGGTGCCGTAGGTGATATCGGCATTGTAAGCACGGCGGCGGGCATCGCCGTCCAGCCCTGCACGATCAGACCGACGCTCAGCCCCAGCCAACGGTACAGCTTGCCCATCCACTCACTGTCGCGCTTGGCCAGGTAGTCGTTGACGGTCACCATGTGCACACCCTCGCCGGTCAGAGCGTTGAGGTAGGCGGGCAGGGTGGCCACCAGCGTTTTGCCTTCACCGGTCTGCATCTCAGCGATGTCGCCCCGGTGCAGGGCGATGCCTCCCGTGATCTGCACGGGGAAATGCTTCATGCCCAGCACACGCCAAGCAGCCTCACGGCACACGGCAAAAGCATCCGGCAGGATCTCATCCAGCGTGGAGCCCAGCAGCCAGTTTTTCTTTCAAGGCCGGGGTCTGGGCCTGCAGCTCAGGATCGGACATGGCCTGATACTTAGGCTCCAGTGCCAGCACCTGCTTGGTCAGGGGGATTGATCTTTTTCAGCTCTCGGTCCGAGAAGCTGCCAAAGAGTTTTTCAGCAAGGGACATGAAATACACCTCATCTATCAGGATCGGGCGGTACACCGCCCGTCCGCAAAAAATCACATACTGTTTATATGATACACCAAAGCAGAAAACCCGTCAAACCCGGGGGATGGAATTTATCCGGTTTTTGAATGAACTTTTCCGCCCAGAGGGTGCGCAGGGGTTCCGGCAGGGCCGTCACGTCCCCGCCGACAGACCACCACCAGAAGGCGGCCGCTCCCGCCGCCAGCAGAAGGAATACCAGCACTGCCATGCAGACCCGAACCCCCGGCGGGGCTTTCTCTCCGGCTTCTGCGGGTCCCCGCCGTTCGGGCCGCCCGGCAGAAAACCGGTGCCCTCAGCCTGGGGCTGGCCGGCCGCCGCCCGGCGGATGAGGTCCAGCAGCCAGAGGGCTGCGTTCTCCCCCGCCGGGACGGTCCGGACCCAGCAGCCCTTTTTGCTGCTGAGGACGAGGATGCTGTCTCCGCCCTGTCCGGCACAGCCGACGGAAAGAGCCGCCCCCACCACGCGGCGGGCGGCCGGCGCCCGGGCCAGCGCAAGACGGGCCGGGTCCGTGCAGCCTTTGGGCAGATGGGCCGCGGCGCGCTTTTCGATCTTACGCGCAGTCTGGGGGTGGGCATAGCTCAGGGCACCGAAGTCATAGACCTTTTCCGCCCCGCGCACAGTCTCCAGCCGGGCTTCCAGCAGGGCGCCCGCGGTGCTGTCGCTGCAGATCAGCAGCTTGTCATGGCCCTCCAGCGCATCCACCACCGCCGCCGGCAGGGTCGTCTGCCCCATGCCGTAGACATCGGCAGGGAACCGCTCCCGCAGGACCCGGACGGCCTTTTTCAGGCCGGAAGGGTCCCGGGCAGTGAGGGCCACCAGCGTCTCCGCCCCCGGCTCTTCCACCAGGCGGCGGCTTCCCACCGGGGCGGAAAGTTTTCCACTGCCTGTCCCACCGCCGTGGAAGATGCTCCGAACTGCCGCAGCACACAGGCGGCTCCCTCTTGCTCTGTCAACCCTGCATCACTCCTGTTGACTCAATGCCCGCCCAGAAATGCCGCGTTCAGCTGATCCAACGCCTCTGCGCTGTGCTGTGCCTCCCGGGCAAAGGGGTTCGGTGTCTGCGGGGACCTTGTCCTGCGCCAGACGCAGGGCCAACTCCAGGGCGGCCTGCGCCGCCCTGGCCCGGACAAGGGCACGGTCCGGGCGGGAGACGAAGAGCTTTTTTGACGTAGACCGTCTCTCCCCTTGCAGCCCCCAGATACACGGTGCCCACCGGGCGGACCGCATCGCCCCCGGTGGGGCCTGCCACGCCGGTGACGCTGATGCCGATGTCCGCACCGGACACGGCGGCAGCCCCCAGCGCCATCTGCGCGGCCACGGGGCCGACACCACATTGTATTTCTCAATGACCTGCGGCTCCACACCGCTGAGCCGGGCCTTAGCCTGCTCCCAGTAGGTCACAAAGCCGTAGCCGAAGACCTCGCTGGAACCGGACACCGAGGTGATGCGCTGTGCGATCATGCCGCCGGTGCAGCTTTCGGCCGTGGAAACGGTCAGGCCCTTCTGCTTCAGGGTATGCACCAGCGTCTCCTCCAGCCCGGCCACATCCTCATCATACACCGCATCGCCCAGCAGATCATAGAACTTTTTGGCATATTCCCGGCACATTTTTTCAGCGGCGGCATTCTCCTGCGCCCGGGCGGTGATGCGGATCTCGCACTCGCCGGTCTTGCAGTAGATGGCCGCGGTGGGGTTGGGATTTTCCAGCAGGTCCCGCACGCGGTATTCCAGATTGCTCTCGCCGCCCAGCACCCGCAGGGTGACGGAGTGCAGTGTGCAGCTCTGCCGTTTCAGCAGCAGGGGCGGACGCTCTCCTCCCACATGGCCTTCATCTCGTGGGGCACACCGGGCATCAGGACCGCACAGTGTCCCTCCTGCTCGAACCAGGCCCCCGGGGCCGTGCCGTGGTGGTTGACGATCTTGTGTCCCTTCACCGGCACCATGGCCTGTTTCCGGTTGTTGGGGTCGTCTCCCGGCCCGAGCGGGCAAAGTAGGCCGTGATCTTCTCCCACTCGCTCTCGTCAAAGGTCAGGGGTGTCGCCGTAGCAGGAGGCCACGGTCTCCTTGGTCAGGTCGTCCGCCGTGGGCCCCAGCCCGCCGGTGAACACCAGCAGGTCGCAGCGCTGCTTGGCCTCGTTGACAAAATCCGCCAGGCGGCTGTGGTTGTCACCGATGGTGCTCTCCCGCTGGACCGTGATGCCCAGCGCGGCCAGCTCCCGGCTCAGGTACTGGGCATTGGTGTTGAGAATGTTGCCGAGCAGCAGCTCGGTGCCCACACTGATGATCTCAGCCGTCATACCGCTCACCCCTCAAACTCGATCTCGTCGGTGATCCGGATGCGGATGCGCTCGGCGGCCTCTGCCGCTTCGGCTTCCAACTCGGCCAGGCCGGGCATGGCCGCCTCAGCTTCCAGGATCTCCGCCAGCTCCGGGCGGATCTTCGGGTGCGGCGGGGGTGAAGATGGTGCAGCAGTCCTCATAAGGCCGGACGCTGGTCTCGTAGGTGCCGATGTGGCGGGAAGTCTCGATGATCTCTGTCTTGTCCATGCCGATCCAGGGGCCGCAGGACCGGCAGATCCTGTGCGGCGTCGGTACACTGCAGGGCCTTCACGGTCTGACTGGCCACCTGGGCCAGGCTCTCGCCGGTGACAAGGGCCTCGCAGCCCTGTTTTGCGGCGATGACGTTGGCAATGCGCATCATGCTGCGGCGCATCAGCACCGTGAACAGCACGTCCGGGGCGTTGTCCCGGATATACTCCTGGGGCCTAGTATAAGGCACCACGAAGAGGTTGGAACTGCCGGTGTAGGGGGGTGATCTTCTGGGCCAGAGCCTTAACTTTAAGTTTTGCGCGTTCCGAAGTATACGGAGGGGATGCAAAATGGATGTGATCCAGCGCCAGGCCGCGCTTTGCCATCCGGTAGGCAGCCACCGGGCTGTCCAGACCGCCGGAGAGCATATTCAGAGCACGGCCGCTGGTCCCCACCGGCAGACCGCCCTCTCCGGGTATTTTCGGGCCGTGAATATACGCACCGTAATCTCGGATCTCCACGATGACCTTGAACTGGGGTTATGCACATCCACCTTCAGGTAGTTGTGCTTGCCCAGCAGGTAAGCGCCCAGCTCCCGCATCAGCTCCGGGCTGGTCATGGGGTAGGTCTTATCGGAGCGGCGGGCCTCCACCTTGAAGGTGCGGATTCCGTGCAGGCTCTCACCCAGATAGTCCTCGGCGGTCTGGCAGATAGTATCGAAGTCCTTCTCGCAGACCACAGCGCGGCTCAGAGCCGCCAGACCAAAGACGGTGCGCACCCGGTCAAAGGCCAGGTCCATATCCACGTCCTCGTCCTCCGGCTCCATGTAGAAGGTGGACTGGGTGCAGTACACCTTGAACTTGCCCACGGTCTTGAGCCGGTACCGCAGGATCTTCATCATGGCCGACTCAAACTGGTTGCGGTTCAGGCCTTTCAGGGACATCTCGCCCTGATAGCCCATAATGATCTCACGCATAAACGTTATCTCCTGATTCTCTGTAAGCTTTTCATGCCATCCTCAAAACGGTTCAGGAAGGCATCCACGTCCTCGGGGGGTATTATCGGCGCAGAAGGACACCCGGATGGCGGTGTCGATGGCCAGCGGGTCCCGTCCCATAGCCGCCAGCGTGTGGCTGGGCTGGCCCCGGCCGCAGGCACTGGCCGAGGAAACGTAGATCTGCTCCTGTGCCAGCCAGGCCAGCATGGTCTCGCTCTTGATGCACATCTCGCTGAAGTTCAGCACCTCGGGCACGGCATCCGCCGGGCTGTTGATGACCACCTCGGGGAAGGCCTTCAGCCCCTCCCGCAGGCGCTGGTTCAGGGCACGGACAGCCGTATCCCGGCTCTTCATGGTCCGGTTCAGGCGGGCGGCCGCGGCGGCAAGGCCCATGGCGTAAGGCAGGTTCTCGGTGCCGGGGCGCAGCCCGCGCTCCTGCTCGCCGCCCAGATAGGGGGCCTGGAACGCCTGATACAGGCTGTCGCTGAGGTAGAGGGCACCGATGCCCCCTTGGGGGCATGGATCTTGTGGCCGCTGACCGCCATCGTGTCGATGTTGGCCAGTTTGATGGGCACCCGCATCCAGGCCTGCACGGCGTCCACATGGACGATGGTGCGGCTGTTCCGGTGCTTGACCTCGGCGGCCAGGCGCTCCACATCGTTCCGGGTGCCGATCTCGTTGTTGACCATCATGCAGGCCACGAGGATGGTGTTCTTGTCCACATGCTCCAGCATCCGGTCAATGTCCAGCGTTCCGTCCGGACTGGGGTCCACCACCGTCACGTCATAGCCCATGGCGGCCAGACGTTCCAGCGGCTTCTGCACACTGGGATGTTCAAAGCCGGACACCACAATGCCCTTGCCGAACTTCCGGGTCAGGGCAGCCCCCAGCAGCGCCAGATTGTTGCCCTCGCTGCCGCAGGAGGTAAAATAAAGCTCCCGGCTTTTGCAGCCCAGGGTGCGGGCCACGGCGGCACGGGCAGCGTTCAGCGCTTCCTCGCTGCGGGCACCGGGGGCATACAGGCTGGAGGGGTTGGCCCAATGCTCCCGCATGGCCTTTTCGATGACATCCGCCACCTCCGGGGCCACGATGGTGGTGGCGGCGTTGTCCAGATAGTGCAATTCAGGGTTTTGCAGCATAAAATTCGATTCCTGCTTTCATCAGCCCTCTCCGTCATTGCTCCGCAATGCCACCTCTCCCGAAGGGAGAGGCAATCCAGCCTCGATCTGAGATCCGGAATTTCTGCATTCTCAATCTGTCAGATGCGTTGGCTCCCCCCTTTGGGGGAGCTGGCGAGCGCAAGCGAGACTGAGAGGACTTTATTTCATAGTAAACCAGGATAATTATAGCACAAAGCACGTCCTGCCGTAAAGTGTTTCTGTTCCGGCTTGCACCCCGGCCCCCGGTGCTGTATAATGAAGATAACAAACGAAAGAAAGCAGGGTGTTTTCATGGCCGATTATCAGGAATACCGCCGCCGCATCCTCCGCAAGCGCTGGCGCAGGGCCTTTGCCCTGGCCTCGCTGCTGATCCTGCTGATCCTGCTCAGCACCGTGGGCCTGCTGTGGAAGCGGCTCCACCGGGAGCAGGCCCCCAGCGCCGAACAGGGGCCGACCATCCTGCAGCAGGAGCTTCAGAGCAGCGAATGGAACAGCATCCGTTATTCGCCCGCCCGCCGGATCACGGTGCAGACCAGCTCCGCCGGCACCACCGCCATGGATTTCCGCCTGGCAGCACCGGACAAGACCCCTGCCGTGGACCGCAGTTATTTCACGCAGACCTGCTTCCTGGGCGACAGCCTGACACAGGGGATGCAGATCTACTCCACCGGCCTGCCCGAAGCCTCTTTCTGCGCCTATAAGGGGGGTCGGCCCCAGCGCCGTTGTCAACGGCACCAGCTGTAAGCGGCGGGACGGCGGCACCGAAGTCCCCATGGAAGTGCTGACCGCTCAGCAGCCGCCGATGCTCTACATCCTTCTGGGCACCAACGTCCTGAACCGAGACGGCGATTATTCCAGCTTCCTGACCTACTACCGCCTGATGCTGGATATGCTCACGCAGGCACTGCCCAACACCCGTCCAGTCCATCACGCCGGTGCGGCCGGAGGTGCGCAACACCCACCCGGGCCTTTATAAGGACCGCCTGTGCTCCATCAATAACGAGCTGGCCGCCATCGCGCTGGAAAAGAACTGCACCTTTCTCAACCTGTGGGAAGTGCTGGCCGATGACAACGGCGACCTGAAAGCGGAATATGCCCAGCCCGACGGCATCCACATCAAGCCCGACGGCTACCCCGCATGGGTGGATTATCTCGCTACCCACACCGCCGGGCGGCAGAACGCCTGAATCTGTATCACAAAGGCCCTCCCGACATCTTACCGGGAGGGCCTCGTTTTTAGTGCTTTATCGTCTTATGGATCAGAACAGGCCGGTGATCTTGCCGTCGGCGTCCACGTCGATGTTGACGGCGGCGGGCTTCTTGGGCAGGCCGGGCATGGTCATGATGTTGCCCATGATGACCACCACGAACCCGGCACCGGCGGCAAGGCGGACCTCCCGCACTTCCATGGTGAAACCGGTGGGAGCGCCGGTCAGCTTGGCGTCGTCGCTGAAGCTGTACTGGGTCTTGGCGATGCAGACCGGCAGGTCGCCGTAGCCCATCTCGGTGAGCTCGGCCAGGGTCTTGCTGGCCGCGGCGCTGAAGTTGACCCCGTCGGCACGGTAGATCTTTTTGGCAACGGCTTCCACCTTCTGCTTCAGGGGCATCTCCAGCGGATAGGTGTACTGGACGGGGCGGTCCTCCAGGATCTCCAGCACCTTCTCGGCCAGGGCCTTGCCGCCCTCGCCGCCCTTGGCGAATACCTCGCTCAGCGCGCAGGGCACGCCCATCTCGGCGCACACCTGCTCCACATAGGCCTGCTCTTCCGGGGTATCGGTGGGGAAGGCGTTGATGGCCACCACCACCGGCAGACCGAAGCCGTTCTTCAGGTTGTCGATGTGGCGGATGAGGTTGGCGGCACCGGCCTTGACGGCTTCCAGGTTGGGCTGGCTCAGGTCTGCCTTGGCCACGCCGCCGTGGCTCTTGAGGGCGCGCACAGTGGCCACCAGCACGCAGGCGCTGGGTGCGATACCGGCATAGCGGCACTTGATGTCCAGGAACTTCTCCGCGCCCAGGTCGGCACCGAAACCGGCCTCGGTGATGGTGTAGTCGGCCAGCGACAGGCTCAGCTTGGTGGCCAGCACGCTGTTGCAGCCGTGGGCAATGTTGGCGAAGGGGCCGCCGTGGATGATGGCGGGGTTGTTCTCCAGCGTCTGGACCAGGTTCGGGTCCAGAGCGTCCTTCAGCAGGGCCGTCATGGCACCGGCTGCGCCGATCTGCCCGGCGGTGACCGGCTTGCCGTCGTAGGTGTAGGCACACACGATCCTGGACAGCCGCTCCTTCAGGTCGGAGATGCTGGTGGCCAGGCAGAAGATGGCCATCACTTCGCTGGCAACGGTGATGTCAAAACCGTCCTCCCGGGGCGTGCCGTTGACCTTGCCGCCCAGACCGTCCACGATGAAGCGGAGCTGCCGGTCGTTCATGTCCATGCAGCGCTTCCAGGTGATGCGCCGGGGGTCGATGTTCAGGGGTTGCCCTGCTGGATGCTGTTGTCGATCATGGCGGCCAGCAGGTTGTTGGCCGCGCCGATGGCATGCAGGTCGCCGGTGAAGTGCAGGTTGATGTCCTCCATGGGCACCACCTGTGCGTAGCCGCCGCCGGCTGCGCCGCCCTTGATGCCGAACACGGGGCCCAGGCTGGGCTCGCGCAGGCAGAGCATGGTCTTTTTGCCCAGGGCGTTCATGGCGTCGGCCAGGCCCACGCTGGTGGTGGTCTTGCCCTCACCGGCCGGGGTGGGGCTGATGGCGGTGACCAGGATCAGCTTGCCCTGCTTTTTCGCGTTGTGGATCAGGCGGTGGTTGATCTTGGCCTTGTAGCGGCCGTAGGGGATCACGTCCTCGTCGGCGAGGCCGAGGGATACGGCCACCTCGGTGATGGGTTTCATTTTGGCTTCCTGTGCGATCTCGATGTCGGTCTTCATACGACAATCTCCTCCCTGATATGCAAAAAAGGACAGCTTTGCGCAGCAATTGCGCAAGGCTGCCCAGACGGTCGGCATTGACATAACCCCGCAGCCTCTGCACTGTGGTGCTCCACAACGTTCCGTCAGCAGAGGGCTCCGTTCCACTGGGTTAAAGATAGCACATCCGCCGGCGGTTTGTCAAGCAGAAACTGTCCCGCAAGAAAAATCCATCCGCGGGGCCCCTTTATCTTGCATCCATCCCGGCAGATGTGATATACTGAAGTGAATCAAACAACAGGGAGGCTTTCACGATGCCATTTACTCCGAAACTGACTTATAAAGGCAAGCCCCTCGTCCGCAAGGACAACGAGCTGTATTACGGCCGTATGACCGATCCTTATGTGCTGCGCATGCAGATCCTGAGCACCAAGCCCGTGGGCGGGCTGGAAGTGGCCGACAAGGTCCACATCCAGGTGTTCTCCACCAACGACAGCCTGGCTCCCGAGGCCCGTGTGTTCCGTCAGACCACCAAGCACGGCCTGTACAACGCGCTGGATATCGGCAGCATCTGGCTGCAGAAGGCAAACGAGGCAAAATAAAGCGCCTGTCCGCTTGGAAGCAAAAAGAGACCGCCGTGGCATCCACGGCGGTCTCTTTCTGTCTTTTCCGGAAAGGTCCCGGCAAAAAACTTACTCTTCGGTCACTTCAAAATCCAGGGGCTTGCCGCAGTTGGGGCAGACGGGTGCGCCGTCCAGCAGGGCATCCTCCTCAAACACGGCGGTCTTGCCGCAGGCGGGGCAGGTCACTTCGTACTGCACGGGGCCGTCCTCGCCGTCCTCGTCCTCGCCGCCCTCGTCCTCGTCGCCCTCATCCAGTGCCACCTCAAAGGTCACGCCGCAGTGGGCACAGTTGGCTTCACCGGCGTCCAGGTCGTCCTCGCTCACATGCACGGTCTCGCCGCAGTTGGGGCAGGCCACCTCATAGAAGGGCTCGCTGGCGATGTCGTCCGTTGTCATCATCGTCTGCATCGGAGTCGTCCTCAGCCTCTTCGGCGTCCGCGTCTTCCTCTGCATCGTCCTCATAGAGGTCGGCCTCCAGATCCTCCAGCTCTTCGCTGAGATCGTTGATCTGGTCGTAGGCGCGGGTCACATCCTCGTCGATGCCGTCCACAGCCTCTGCCAGATCCCCCAGCAGCTCGCTCATGGCCTTGATGACCTTGCCTTCTTTGGTGTTCTCATCAATGCCGAGGCCGTCGATCAGGCCCTTCAGGTATGCAGCTTTTTCCTTCATAAGAATGACCTCCCTATATGATGATGCAAAAAACCGGGCAAACGGTTGCCCGCTGCCCCGGTCGGTCGGTAAAATCAGACGCGCTCCATATACTCGCCCGTGCGGGTATCAATGCGGATGTGGTCGCCCTCGTTGATGAACAGGGGCACGCGGATCTCAGCACCGGTCTCGACGGTAGCGGGCTTCAGGGTGTTGGTGGCAGTGTTGCCCTTGACACCCGGCTCGGTCTGGGTCACTTCCAGCTCGATGAAGTTGGGGATCTCAACGCTGAAGACCTTGCCCTTGTAGCTCAGCAGCTTGCACAGCTCGTTCTCCTTGCAGAACTTGAAGTTCTCGGGCACGTCAGAAGCGTTCACGGGAACATCGTCGTAGGTCTCGTTGTCCATAAAGTGGTACAGATCGCCGTCCGCGTAGCTGTAGGTCACCTCACGGCGCTCGATGAACGCCTGGGGGAACTTAGCGGTCGGGTTGTAGCTGGTCTCGACCACAGAGCCGGTGATGACGTTCTTGGTCTTAGTACGGACAAAGGCAGCGCCCTTGCCGGGCTTGACGTGCTGGAACTCAACGACCTGAAGAACCTGGCCGTCCTGCTCAAAGGTCACGCCATTGCGAAACTCGCCTGCAGAAATCATAGGAATTCCTCCATTAGTTTAAAATCTCATGATGCTCTACGCATATCTCTATTTATTTTACCCAATCCCGCATGGTTTGGCAAGGGGTTCGAAAAAAAAAGACGATGAAAAAGACGTGGGATAATTTAGGAAAAAACATCCTCTGCATCGCCTGCGCGTCCTCGGCCTGCGTACCGGCGCTCTCGCAGATGACGACCGGCTCGAGGCGGCGCTCTGCCAGCAGCTCCATCAGGGGCTGCGGCTCCGGGCCGAACTGAGTCTCAGCAAAGGTCCAGTGGCGTTTCTCGCCCCCGGCAGAGAACTCGATGCGGGAGAAGTGGACGTGGAACCGCCGGGGCGCTCGTCCCCCAGCACCTCTCCATGCGGTCGAGGATGGCGGCGTAGTCGGCCTTGGACCGGATGCCGCCCAAGGTCCGGGCGTTCAGGTGGCCGAAGTCGATGCAGGGCGTAATGCGCTGGTCCACCCCGCAGAGGGCCAATACTTCGTCCAGCGTACCCAGCTGGCCGATCTTGCCCATGGTCTCCGGGACAGAGAGTCATATCGCCGTAACCGGCTTCGTCCAGCGCTTCCACGGCACGGCGCATGGTGTCCAGCGCCTTTTCGAGGGCGGCTTCGCGGCTCTGTTTGCCGCAGCTGCCCGAGTGGAAGATGATGCGTTTTCCGCCAAGCGCGCGGCAGACCTCGGCACTCTGGAGCAGATAGCGGACGCTGCCCAGCCGCTTTTCTTCCTCGAGGCTGGACATACTGATATAATAAGGTGCGTGGACGCTGAACAGGATGCCCCTCTCTGCGGCGTCTGCGGCCATCTTCCCGGCCTTGTCCACCCCGAGGCGGACGCCGTGGCCGCACTGGTACTCGAAAGCGTCCAGTCCCATCTCTGCCGTGTAGGCGGGGATGTCGAGGCTGGACTTGTAGCCCATCGCCGCCGAAGCTGTCGCTGGTGCCGGCAGTGCCGAACCGGATCTTCCACTCCTCGCTCACAGCGTTTTCCCTCCCCGGTCATAATACTTCTGCCAGTGGCGCTTTTCTCCCACTTGCGCTTGAGCACCACCTGCGCGCCGAGGTCGGGGCCGCGGGAATGACCATCAGGCCCGGGATGCCGTAGAGGGCGGCCGCCATCCGGTCGGCGTAGAGCTGGTCGCCCACCATGGCCATCTGCTTCCGCTTCACGCCCATCCGGCGGCGGGCCACCATCAGCGCGAAGGGCAGAGGCTTGGCGGAGCGGTACAGGTACGCGAGGCCCAGTTTCTCGGCGAAGGGCCGGACGCGCTTCTCCGCGCCGTTGGAGACGATGGTGAGGCCGATGCCGGCTTCCTTCATCTGAGCCAGCCACCCGGCCACCTCGTCCGGCAGCTCCTGACTGCGGTCAGCTGTGAGGGTGTTGTCGATGTCCAGCACGAGTGCGCGGATGCCCTTTTCCGCCAGCCACTCCGGCGTGATGTGGGTGACGTCCTTGAACACGTATTCGGGGGTGATCAGCATAGTAGTTCTCCCTGAAATGAAAATAGGAGAGCCTGCAGAACAGGCTCTCCTACATCGGCGTTAGCAACGCGTTTGAAATCTAAAGCAACGTGCGATTCCAAGCAGTTAATTACTTGAACTTACGCTTGCGGGCTGCTTCGGACTTCTTCTTGCGCTTAACAGACGGCTTCTCGTAAGCCTCGCGCTTACGGACCTCTGCGAGCACACCGCTGCGGGCAGTGCTGCGCTTGAAGCGACGCAGTGCGCTCTCCAGCGACTCGCCCTCTTTAACACGAATTTCCGACATCTTATTCCCTCCCTTGGACCGTGAGGCAGGAATTTCGTTGTTACATGGTAACTAACAGTAGACAGTATAGCGCATTTTCATGCGTTCGTCAACCTTTTTCAGAAAGTTTTTTTTTTTGAAAGCTTTTCGAAAAAGCACTTTGGCTCCCTTTTAGGGGGAGCTGGCTGCGAAAGCAGACTGAGAGGTTTAACCTTTGACGGCCAGATTGACCAGACGGCCCTTGACGTAGATCTCCTTGACCACGGTCTTGCCGGACAGAGCCTCGGCGACAGCCGGGTCAGCCTTTGGCGGCGGCGATGGCGTCCTCAGAGGTGATGTCTGCGGCCACCTTCAGACGGGCCTTGACCTTGCCGTTGACCTGCACTGCGATCTCGACCGTGGACTCCACGCACTTGGCCTCCTCGTACTTGGGCCAGGGGTAATAGGCCAGCTGCTCATCGTGGCTGTGGCCCAGCTTCTCCCACAGCTCCTCGGTCATGTGGGGAGCGAACGGGTTCAGCAGCTGGACGACGGTCTCGAACTCGGCTCTGGTAGCGCCGCCGTTATCGTACAGGGCGTTGACCAGAGTCATGAGCTGTGCAATGGCGGTGTTCATCTTCAGGCCCTCGATGTCAGCGCCCACCTTCTTGATGGTCTGGTGCAGCAGAGTCTCAGCTGGGGACGATAGCCCTCGCCCTCCACCAGCTTGTCGGACAGAGCCCACACGCGGTCGAGGAAGCGGTTGCAGCCGGCGATGGCAGAGGTCTGCCAGGGTGCGGCCTGCTCGAAGTCACCCATGAACATCTCGTACAGACGCATGGTGTCAGCACCGTACTGGTCCACGACCTCGTCAGGGTTGATGACATTGCCCAGAGAACTTGGACATCTTGACGATGGGGTGGCGGGCCATCTCACCGTACTTCTCTTCCAGAGCCTTCTCAGCGGCCTTCTGGCTGCCGTACTCCTTCAGCAGCTTCTCCTGCTCCTCAGCGGGCAGGTTGACGAAGCTGTGGGGGTTCAGGCCCAGGATCATGCCGTGAGCGGTGCGCTTCTGGTAGGGTTCCGGAGAAGGCACGACGCCGATGTCGTACAGGAACTTATGCCAGAAACGGCTGTAGAGCAGATGCAGGGTGGTATGCTCCATGCCGCCGTTGTACCAGTCCACCGGAGACCAGTATTCCAGCGCCTCTTTGGAAGCGAGGGCGTCCTTGCAGTGGGGGTCCATATAGCGCAGGAAGTACCAGGAAGAACCGGCCCACTGAGGCATGGTGTCGGTCTCGCGGGTCGCGGGGCCGCCGCAGCAGGGGCAGGTGGTCTTGACCCAGTCGGTGTGGCGGGCCAGCGGAGACTCACCGTCGGGACCCGGCTCAAAGTCGGTGATGTCGGGCAGGGTCAGAGGCAGGCTGCTCTCGGGCAGGGGCTGCCAGCCGCACTTCTCGCACTTCACCATGGGGATCGGTTCGCCCCAGTAGCGCTGACGGCTGAACACCCAGTCGCGGAGCTTGTAGTTGACCTTATCCCGGCCCTTGCCGTTGGCTTCCAGCCACTCGATCATCTTTTTCTTGGCGTCGGTGACAGACAGGCCGTCGAGGAAGCCGGAGTTGACCAGCGTACCGGTGGCCACGTCGGTGAAAGCAGCCTCGTCGAGGTTGGAGGGGGTGCTGCCCTTGACGACCTCGATGATGGGCAGGCCAAACTTTTTGGCGAACTCCCAGTCGCGGGTATCGTGGGCAGGCACGGCCATGATGGCACCGGTGCCGTAGGTAGACAGGACGTAGTCGGAGATGAAGATGGGGATTTCCTTGTCGTTGACAGGGTTGATGCCCATGACGCCTTCCAGCTTGACGCCGGTCTTTTCCTTGTTCAGCTCGCTGCGCTCAAAGTCGCTCTTGCGGGCAGCCTCAGCCTGATAAGCCTTGACGGCGTCGGCATTCTTGATGATGCCCTTTTCCAGCCACTCCTTGAGGATGGCGTGCTCGGGAGAGACGACCATGTAGGTGGCGCCGAACAGGGTGTCGCAGCGGGTGGTGTAAACGGTGAGGGTATCGCCTGCGGTGGTGCCGAAGTTGACCTCTGCGCCGTGGCTGCGGCCGATCCAGTTCTTCTGCTGGGTGGCCACGCGCTCGATGTAATCCAGACCGTCCAGACCGTCGATGAGCTTGTCCGCGTAGGCGGTGATCTTCAGCATCCACTGGCTCTTGACGCGGTGGACGACCTCGCTGCCGCAGCGCTCGCAGACGCCGTTTACGACCTCCTCGTTAGCCAGCACGACCTTACAGGAGGTGCACCAGTTGACGTTCATTTCCTTCTTGTAGGCGAGGCCCTTCTTGTACAGCTGCAGGAAGATCCACTGGGTCCACTTGTAATACTCGGGGTCGGTGGTGTTGATCTCACGGTCCCAGTCAAAGGAGAAGCCCAGAGCCTTCAGCTGCTGGCGGAAGTGATCCACATTCTTCTTGGTCACGATGGCCGGATGGATGTGGTTCTTCATAGCGAAGTTCTCGGTGGGCAGGCCGAAAGCGTCCCAGCCCATCGGGTAGAGCACGTTATAACCGTTCTGGCGGCGCTTGCGGCTCACGACATCCAGCGCAGTGTAGCTGCGGGGATGGCCGACGTGCAGGCCCGCACCCGAGGGGTACGGGAACTCCACCAGTGCATAGAACTTGGGCTTGGCGTGGTCGATCTCAACGTGGAAGGTCTTTTCGTCCTCCCACACCTTCTGCCACTTGGCTTCCACGGCCTTGTAATCATACTTCATTTTTGTAATCAGCTCCAGACTTTTTCTAAAACAATACCAATGATATATGACAAACTCAGCAATATGGTGGTTAACCTCTCCGTCACGCCTGCGGCGTGCCACAGGGGAGCCTCTGGTTGCGGCATTCCAGCATCCGCTGCGCTTCGTCTTGCTGGCCGCTGCTGCCCCAACAACGACTCCCCGTTTCCGCCACTGGCGGCGGTCGTCGGGTTGCTCCTAACGAGGGGAGGCTTTGGAGGTAAAGCTTTACTCTTCGCCAGAGGCTCCCCTCGCTAGGGGAGCTGGTCGGCGAAGCCGAGACTGAGAGGTTACTCAGGGCCGAGCTGTTTTCTTACAGACTGCTATCCGGGGTCAGGTACTCCGAGATGTCGATGGGCTCACCGTCGGCCCACAGGTGCTCGAGGTCGTAGTAGGTGCGGGTGTTGGGGACGAAGACGTGGACGATGACGCTGGAATAGTCCAGCAGCACCCAGTTCTTGGAGTCAAAACCCTCCGTGGTGTGGGGCTCGATGCCGCTCTGGGAAAGCTCATACTCCACCTCGTCGGCCAGAGAGCCCACCTGGGTGGTGGAGGTACCGGAGGCGATGACGAAGTAGTCAGTGAGGACGGTCAGGCTGTCCACCTTGAGCACCCGCACGTCCTGAGCCTTCTTCTTGTCGAGGATCTTTGCGATCTCAATGGCAAGGGTCTTGCTGTCGATGTTCTTATCCATAGATTTTTCTCCTTATCATTGTCCGACCGGCTGACCGTCGGTGGTGGTCGCGCCCGCCACGTCGGTGTTGCCGCTGAGGATGGCGTCGTCCGACTCCTTATCCAGCTGGCCCACGAACTGGACGTTGGCGCTGGTGGAGGCGGTGCCGTGGGGCCAACTGTCCGTCACGAGGTTCAGCTCGTCGGCACTCACCGGGCCGGTATAATTGCGGAAATAGGTGTTGAGCAGCTCTGCGATGGAACCGGCGTCCGGCACCACACAGGAGTAGCCGTCAAAGCTCTCGGTCGCGCCCACATTGGGCACGCCCATGAAGACAGGGGTCTGCGCCAGCATGATGTTGGCGCTGTCGATGCGGGTGAAGGACACCAGCATCTTGGCGATGGTGGTCAGATCCATATCCGTGTGGATATAGTTGTTGAAGACCAGCGGCAGCTGGTTGAGCACGTCAGTGATGCCCATGCTGCGCACCCGCTTGAACAGGCCGGCGTAGAAGTAGCGCTGCATGTTCAGGCGGTCGATGTCGGAGTTGGCATAGCCCTCGCCGTGGCGGCAGCGGACGAAGAACTCCGCCGATGTGCCGTCCAGGTTGCGGTAGCCCTGCTTGAGGGCGCTGCCCGCAAAGGACATATCGTGGGGGATATACACCTCGATGCCGCCGAAGTTGTCCACCATCTCCACCAGAGCCTGCATATCCACCGTCACGTAGTAATCGACGGGCAGCTTGTACTGGTCGTAGATGACCTCCGCCAGAGCGGCAACGCTGCCGCCGTTGGAGAGGGCCACGGAGTTTATCTGATAGTTGGTGGCGGCGTAGGTCTTGCCGTTCGAAAGGGCGACCTTGCGGCTCTTGGCGGTCACGAGGCTGTTGCGGGGGATCTGCAGCATCCGCAGCGCACCGCCCTTGATGTCGAACTGGCAGTAGAGGATCATGTCCGTCATGCCGTCGTTGGAGGTGGGGTCGTTGGAGTAGTTGCGGCCTTCTTCATAGTCGATGCCACAGACGAGGATGTTGACCACATCGCCCTTGTACTCCTCGAGGGTCTGGATCTCCTCGGTGATGGAGGGGGCATCCTCCTCCGGACGGAGGTTCTCTTCCACCCTGCCCACCATACCGGCGGCATACACCACCACGCCCGAGATGACGGCCAGCACCGCCAGCGTCACAGCCAGCGGGAACCAGAGCGGGGTCTTTTTCTTCTTTTTGCGGCGGCGGGGAGGCTCATTGCCTACCCGCAGGGGGCCGGGAAATGACGGGGAGGCTTTGAGCCGCCGTTGCCGCCGCCTGCGCGGGAGGAGGCTCTGCGGGGGAGGGCTTTTCCTCTGCAAAGAAGTCCGGCTGGGCAGGCTGTACGGGCCGGGATGCAGGAGCCTTTTCGGCCCGCCGTTCCGTCGGGCGGTTGAGTGAACGGTCTGTCTTGATATGACGCGGATTCTGACTCATTCCATCTTATTCCTTCCAAGCGTTTTGGGGAGTCGGCTGTTGGCCGAAAAACTCCTGTTCAGGGTTTTGTACTCTTTAGTATACCATCCTTCCCCACGATTCGCAATCAGCATTCTTTCTTCTGATGGGACAGGATGTCCTCATAGGCGGCAGCGGACTGGGGGTCCAGCGGCTTGCCCTGGGAGAGGACGAAGTCGTTGGTCTGTTTCAGCGCAGCCAGCATGGCGGCGTCGAGGTCTTTCATTTCCAGCTTCCGCAGCTTGCCGACGCCCGGCCAGTCCCGCTCTTTGCTGGTCATGTCGGCCAAATAGACCACCTTATCCAGCTTCGACATTCCGGCCTTTCCCGCCGTGTGGCAGGCGATGGCGGAAAGGATGGCCTCATCCTCCACGCCCCACTGGGTGCGGGCGAGGATGGCGGCACAGATGCCGTGCCAGACCGTGGTAGGCCGCTCTTCCCCGCCCTCGGCATACTGGGGATACTGCCGCATCAGTTCCCGCATCTCGTCCTTGGAGATCTCTTTGGCCGAGTCGTGGAGCAGGGCGGCCAGCGCAGCCTTGTCCTCATCGACGCCGTAGCGCTTCGCCAGCCTGACGGCCATTTTTTTCACATTCAGGGTGTGCTCGTAGCGCTTGTCACTCAGCCGGCTGCGCACAAGCTCTTTTGCCTGTTTCTGGTTCATTTGTGACTTCTTCTCCTTTGGTGTACAGCCCCTCGCGCCGGATGACCCGGCGCACCGAGGCCGGAAGCTCTTTTTCGCATTCCTCTCCGGCCGCGAGCCGGGCGCGGAGGGTGCTGGATGCCATGGGCAGAGCTTCCACCGGCGCGAACAGGATGCGCGCACCGGAAGCGTCCAGCTGCCGGGCCTTGGCGTGGAGAGCTGGGTCGTCGCCGACATTCCGGCTCGTGACCACCAGATGGGCCAGACGAAGGATGTCCTCCCAGCGGTGCCACCCGTCGAAGCTCAGCAGCATATCGCTGCCGATGGCCAGGTACAGCTCATCGCCGGGATTCTCCCGGGCCAGCTTTTCCAGCGTGAGTACGCTGTAATTTTTCCTGCCCAGCGCGGCCTGCTCCACCTCCCAGCCGCTGACTTCGAGGCCGAAGCCCAGCTCCCGGGCCAGCGCCGCAAAGCACCCGCACATTTCCACCCGGAGCGGGCCGGGGGCGGTCGTGCCCTGCTTGAAGGGCGAGACGCCCGCCGGCATGACCACCACGCGGTCGGGCCTTACCCGGGGGCAGCGGCGGCGCGGAGGTTGTTCATATGGCCGTAGTGAGGGGGGTCGAAGGAGCCGCCGTAAAGCAGGACCCGCATTACTTCAGCAGGTCGGCGTAGGCGCTGTCCTTCTTTTTCTGGAGGTACAGCACGAACTTGGAGCCGATGACCTGTACACAGTCTGCACCGGTGGCCTCCGCCAGCTTGACGGAAGCCTCACGGGCGTTGTACATGCTGCTCTCAAGCACCTTCAGCTTGATGAGCTCCCGGGCGTCCAGACAATCCTTGACGCCCTGGATCATGGTCTCGTCGATCTCACCCTTGCCCACGATGAACACGGGGTCCATGGTGTTTGCCTTGCCGCGCAGGATCGCGCGCTGTTTGCTCGTCAGCATAATAGTTTCTCCTTTAATTTGCAGCTTATTTCTGTTTCTATTAAGTTTTCTTCTCAACCTCTCCGTCTTCAGCGGGCGTTTTTCAAGGCCCAAAGCTTCGCCGAAATGCCAAGGCCGGCATTGCGAAGCAATGACGGAGAGGTCAATTTTCCGCCAAAAACTCCGGCAGCTCCTTCTCCATCTCCGCCAGCGCATTTCCGCGGTGGCTGATGGCGTCCTTCTCGTCGGGAGTCAGCTGGGCATAGCTGCGTCCCTCCGTGTTGGGGCGCTTGTCCGTCTTGCCCACACCGCACTCGTCGGGGATGAAGAGCGGGTCGTAGCCGAAGCCGTAGTCCCCGGCCAGCCGCTCGAAGGCGACGCGGCCCGGGCATTCGCCCCGGCAGGTGAGGTGCTGGCCGGTGGGCAGGATGAAGCAGACCGCTGCCACGAACTTCGCGCCGCGCTGCTCCGCAGGGACGTCCTTCATCTCCTCGAGGAGCTTGTCGTTGTTGGCCTCGTCGTCGCCGTGATGGCCGCAGTAGCGGGCGCTGTAGACGCCGGGAGCGCCGTCCAGCGCGTCCACGCAGAGGCCGGAATCGTCGGCGATGGTGGGCAGGCCGCTGGCCTTGCAGATGGTCTCGGCCTTGATGAGGGCATTCGCCTCAAAGGTGGTGCCGGTCTCGTCCGGCTCAATGGTGATGCCAAGCTCCTTCTGGCTGACCACTTCGTGGCCCTGTGCCTCGAGGATGCGCCGCAGCTCGCGGAGCTTTCCGGCGTTGCCGGTAGCTGCACAAATTCTCATTCGGGTTGCTCCCTTTCTATGTCTGTTGCTCCCTGCCCTTGGCAAATCTTCATATATCCGTTCTCCTGCCAATGGTGCTTCCACTGCCGGGGCAGCTTCCATCCCGTGCGGGGGATCAGCTCTTCCACAAAGCCCTCCGGGGTGAAGGGGATCAGATCGTCGATGCCCTCGCCCACGCCGATGAACCGCACCGGCAGACCCAGCCGCTGCTTGACTGCCACCACGCAGCCGCCCTTGGCCGTGCCGTCGAGCTTGGTCAGGATGATGCCGGTGGCGTCCGCAGCCTTGCAGAATTCCTTTGCCTGGCTGATGGCGTTCTGTCCGGTGATGGCGTCCAGCACCAGCAGGGTCTCCAGACTGGCTTCAGGGGCGGCCTTCCTCACGCTGCGGCTGATCTTGGAAAGCTCGCTCATCAGGTTCGACTTGTTGTGGAGACGTCCGGCCGTATCGGCAATGACCATGTCATAGCCCCGGGCGGTAGCAGACTTTACGGTGTCAAAGATGACTGCGGCGGGGTCTGCGCCCTCGCCGGCCTTGACGATCGGTACACCGGCGCGACCCGCCCAGATCTCCAGCTGCTCGCTGGCAGCGGCGCGGAAGGTGTCTCCCGCGGCCAGCATGACCTTTTTGCCCTGACGGGTGTAGTAGTCGGCCAGCTTTGCGATGCTGGTGGTCTTGCCCACGCCGTTGACGCCGATGACGAGGATGACGGCGGGGTGGCCGTCCAGCTGCATTTCTGTCTCCGGGCGCATCTCGTCGGCGATCAGGCCGCGCAGAGCGTCGCGGCCTGCTCGCCGGTCTTGAGGCCCTTTTCCTGCACCCGGTCGCGGAGCGCGTCCACCAGCTTGATGGCCACATCGCCGCCCACGTCGGCGAGGATGAGCTGCTCTTCCAGCTCATCGTAAAGGTCGTCGTCGATCTTGCTGCCGGTCGAGTGTATTGAGGATATTGCCCCAGAAGCCCGTGCGGGTCTTTTCGAGGCCATTTTTCATTTTGTCTTTTCTTTTTTGCCAAAATCCCATGGGTCCCATGTTTTGTTGGGGATAACCTCTCCGTGACCATTTCTGTTGTGTTGTTGTGTATGGCGGGGATCCCCTGCCTTCTCCACTTATTATACGGAGAGGTTCAATTCCATCTTATTATACCTACGAAACCAGTTCCGCGTCAACCTGTTCCAAATCGAGTTTGAGCAGTTTGGAGACGCCGTCCTCCTGCATGGTGACGCCGTAGAGGACATTGGCGGCTTCCATGGTGCCGCGGCGGTGGGTGATGACGATGAACTGGGTCTTGTCGCTCACCCGGCGCAGGTACTGCGCGAAGCGGCTGACGTTGGCATCATCCAGCGCGGCCTCGATCTCGTCGAGGATACAGAAGGGCGCGGGGTTGACGGCGAGGATGGCGAAATAGATGCTGATGGCCACCAGCGCCTGCTCGCCGCCGGAAAGGGCTTCCAGATTCTTGATGACCTTGCCCGGGGGGCCACCCGGATGCCGATGCCGCAGGAGAGCACGTCACTCTCATCTTCCAGCACAAGGCTGGCCTCGCCGCCGCCGAACAGCTCGGCAAAGACGAAGTTCTCGTTGATGGCCAAAGTTCTTCATCTGATGGGTGCCCAGCGACCGGATCTGGTGCGAACTCCAGGGCGCACAGGCTGTCGAACTCCACGCACACTTCCTCGGCCTGCGACACCGTCAGCTGGTATTCATCCCAGAGCTTGGCCGCAGTGGCATCGTATTCGCTCTCTGCCGCCGCCTTCCGCTCGGCACGGCGGGCCATCTCGCGGCCCATTTCTTCCCGGTGGTCGGAAGCTTCCCGGGCCCGGGCCAGCGCCTGCGTCTCCGCCTGCTGGCAGGCCAGCCGCTGCTCCGTAGCCTTGCGGATCTCCGCTTCCTTCGCTTCGATCCCGGCCCGGCTGTCGGTCTTTGCCTTCCGGATGGCTTCGATCTCCGCCCGGCAGGTCTCACTGCGCTCCGACAGGGCCGC